>JAEEGL014970118.1_pt1 | contig 53238 bp, 72 predicted proteins | sample 9134231 | NCBI WGS metagenome assembly JAEEGL01 (sample SAMN16246548, study PRJNA631951) | gut metagenome | biome: gut microbiome; feature: rumen; material: fiber-attached | host: Bos | place: Iran: Karaj | collected 2018-10 | reverse complement strand
GTCTGTATGTCCGAAGTAACTCCATGAACATAACTTAACTCCGTTGCCGTGGTATCGCTTACTGCGACTTTGCCGTTTGCGTCCGAAACAAGGGCTTTACTTGCGGTCAAATCTGTATCAGTGATAGTAGTAGCCGCACCTGTGATAGCTGACTGCTTGCTGTTCCAAGTGGATTTCTCCGTATCCGTTACAAGTCTATGCGTTGCATCGTCCGTCAAATCCGCAAGGGCAGTCGGGATATCCGAAGTATCGGCTTTGCCGTTCCACGTTGATTTTTCGCTGTCAGTCACAAGCCTATGGGTTGCATCATCGGTAAGGTCTGCTAAAGCCGTAGGAACGTCTGAAGCATCTGCCTTACCCGCAAGTGCCGCTGTCACGCCGTCAACGATAGCCTTATCAGCGTTCGTGTAGTCGTTTGTTGACAGTGATTTGCCGTTAATTTTGTCCACCTTATCCGCAAGCGCAGAATAAACCCCGCCGCTCTTAACAGGGTTCGTGCTGTTTTCGGTCGGAACATTATCAAAGGTAAGTGTATCTTGCTTACCGTTAATCTGTGTCTGAATAGCACTTGTTACGCCGTGAACGTAGCCTAATTCGGTAGCTGTCGTGTCGCCTGTGACTGCATTGCCGCTTGCATCGGTCATAAGGGCTTTGTTGTTCTGGAAGGTTGACCCTTTGTATAAAACATTACTAAGATCGATCTCGGTCGTTCCGATTTTCTCCCACTGTCCGTTATACCAGACATATTCATCATAAACATTTTTTACGACCGCCGAACCGCCGTTAGGCACAAGGTAAATCGTACCACCCTGTCCACTTGCGGGTAACGTCTGGACAACTTCAAAATTAAGCCCGACCGCTGAACCTATTGCATCGTTGATGAGGTTCGTTATCTCAGCTAATGTCTGAAACGTCATATCATTAGTCAAGTCTGATAATGCTGTAGGGATATCTGCCGCCGCTATCGCTGACTGAACATCCGAAGCGGTCTGGAATCCAGAATCGTTCGTTAAATCGCTAACCTTTGTCGGAATATCCAAGTCTTCTAATGCCGTGTCGATTGCTGTGTCCACATCTGAGGAAGTCTGAAATCCACTGTCATTTGTCAGGTCGGATGTCTTTGTCGGTATGCTTAAATCTTCCAACGCAGAATCTATAGCTGAGTCAACGTCACTTGCTGTCTGGAAACCGCTGTCATTAGTTAGGTCGCTCGTTTTGGTCGGGATCGACAAATCTTCAAGGGCTTTATCAATCGCTCCGTCCACATCATCACTTGTCTGATAGTTAGAATCGTTGATAAGGTCGGATGTCCTTGTCGGAATATCCAGACCTGAGATTGCGCCCGCTATCGCATCTATAACATCATCCCCTGTCTGGAAATCGCTGTCGTTTACAAGGTCTGACGTGTTGACCGGAATCGCTATCTGCCCGATTGCTGTGTTGACAATCTGAATAACCCGTGACTCGCTCGGATAATTGCTGAGATAGCTGTTTATGTTCAACTCTTCAAGGGTTTTATCGCCTACAAGCTCAACACCTTCAATGCTAGGCTTGTTTTCCAAGTCATTATAATTGCGTGTGCCACCTACATGGTCTGCCATGGTTAGTTGCCCTGTGACAGTCTGTTTCGGGGTCACAACGCCGTTTATGTTATCCCTCATGGTTCTCTAACTCCTTTCCGACCTCAAACTCCATGTCAGCTATAACGGTATAATGGTCGTCTGCACTGGTCACAAGCTCGACCTCATAACGATATTCGCCGAAAGCAAAGGTCAAGGTGTCCTCTGGCGCAAGCGTAATTGTCACATCCCCTGTCTCGCCTACGATTGCGTTCTTTTCAATCAAGACCTCGCTTGACTCTTTCGTGGCGTACTTTTTCATTCTAAAAACGAGCGTGTCGCCCTCTTGCATTTCATAGTCTGAACCGTCAAGCTTTTTCAGTGTTACATTTATGTCGGCTGTGTCGCCTCTGGTTAGGTATATGCGATTGTCTTCTATTTGGAACATGGGATTCTCCTTTATATATTATTATGTGTATATAACGTATATAAATAAGTGAACATAAGTCACATTTACCGTATATGAATTTGGATTAGCGACAAACATTGAAAAACTTATGTTTGATCCAGAAATTGATCCTGGCGATATAGTACCTATATTTAATAAAGGATAAGAAGTACCCCATCCTATTATTGAATAATTTACAGTCGTACTAGGAATAGTGCCAGTTACTGTGATAATAGAATAATTATTGCTTGTTATATCTTGCGAGCCTGACCATACCGCAGCATAAGAACTAAATTTATATTTCGTAAGCCCACTAATCTGATTTTTCAGATACCTTGTATTCTTCATCATAGTAGAAATACGATTAAGCAAGGTCGCATGAGTCAGACCGCTCGACAACGTAGAAACGCTAGTCCATGACGTAGCCGAAGAATCGCTTGAATCTCCTGACGTAAATGCTACCGTATCACGATACGTATCATAAGCCCCTGTTGTCCTTTTATTATTATTAAGCCACCGTATGTTTTTGATGGCTTGTGACATTTTCTTAAACAGACTGCTATGAGTCTCACCACTAGTCACCAAAGAAATGGACGTAAAAGAGCTAGGGCTTGTGCTTGTATCATCTGACGTGAACGTAGTCGTATTATTTTGCGTATCGCCTGTCTTGCTTAACTTATCAGCAACGGCAGTCGTATTGGCATTGACCTGTGTATTTGTTTCATTAATCTGAGCCGCCGCAAACGTTGAACCTCTCTGCGTATACTCGGTTACATCTGTGAGATACGTTCCATAGGCATCAGTTGTCATATTATAATGCCGCCTACCGCCCATGCTTTCAGCTAACTGGTCGTCAACATAATTAGTTGGTAATGTCGCCATCGTTTATCTCCTTTTCTTAAATTTTAACGTTTCTATATGCTCCCAAAGTGAACGGCACTCTAGGCATTTCATCATAAATAGGCTTTATCTTGTCGTAGTAGGTCTGAGCAAACGACTCAATGCGGTTAAGCTCCCTTGCCGTGATAAAAGCACCGTTGCCGTAAAAGGTCTGTTTCTGCCCGATATCGTAGTTATAGCCGTTCCGATTAATCACATCGACATTGTTTTCAATGGCATTGAAGTACTGAACACTCCATGTCGGCGTATAAGTCGTTATGTCGTCACCCATCGGCTCAATAATGTATACACGATTGAAGACCGTTCTTGCCATGTCGTATATGATAACTATGTTGTTCTTTATGCGGTTGAAGTCGCCTATATTGAATCGGTCTGTCGGTACCCAATTCGTCTTAGGAGTCGTCCAAGCCATGTTATCACCCCTTTACCTTTTGCCCTTCAAAGAGCGTCAAATCCCACACCCACATTTTTCTCTCATTGTTCCCGTAATTGATAGCTGACGGCATAGCGCTTAAGCCCGATATGTCTATCTCTTCCGTTATCTCAGGAAAGCTCGTAACGGTAGTCGGAAAATCATCATCCAGACCATCTGCCTTATATGCCGCTACCGCACTTACTATTGACCATCCCGATTTAGTCACGCTTGAATCACTTCGCCAATATACCCAGACATTAAAAGACGGCACAAATAACGTTGTACCGCTGAATGTGCCACCGTATCTGACAGTCGATTTATAACTCGTGACCGATGAATCGGGCTGATAATAGATTATTGCATAATCATAGCTTGTTGACTCTGTGATAGCCGGGTCGCTGAACGTTAACAGAACGCCGTTCGCCTCATGATATATCGGTTTTGGCTTGTACGTGTTCCGATAATTTCTTGCTTGCAGTGTGCCGCTCCATGCCCCATTGAAGGACAACTCATTCTGGTAGGCACGTATGAGCGACATATTGTCTTTCTTAAGGTCAAGCCAGAATAAATCGTTTGCATCGACTCTGGGATCGCCTCGCCATGGTATCTGATATGTCACATCACCTAAATAATAATCCCCTAACCAGTCGGCAACATCCTGTGCCATGACTGCATCACTTATCAGAGGATTGCTCCATGTGATAATATCGCCGCTTGCATGATAAGTATTCGTTACGTCCGAATCGGTTATTACATATTCGTAACCCTTAATCTCATACTGTAATGTCGTCGCTGTACCGCTGAATACTATCAAGCAGTAATAAGCACCGTTTTCAGCGATTGATATATTATAACTGCCACCTGACGAGCTTTTGACAACTATCTGATACCCATATGAAGGATTGCTAAATTCGATGATTTTCCTTAGTGTTTCTCCGCTTTTTTTCGTTAACGTTTCTGACTTAAGGGATTTACTGCTTTCTGTGCTGTCAGAATAAACATGGGTCGTTACCGCTATTTTTTGAACCCTGTTCTGTCTTATCGCCGTAGGACTCCCCGTTATCATGTAATCACGGTAAATCTCATAATCAGTCGTATTATCAAAGGTTATCTCGTCTATAAATACCCTTGAATTCGGATACCCCGTTACATCTTCAATGATAATCTTCCGAATCGAAGGGCTTGTCTCATCGGTTGACCATTGGAGACTGGAATTATTCGTAACCGATATCGTCTTGACATTCGTATCGTTATCGTCATACAAGCGAACCTTAAATGCTGTCGGGGCTGTTTCCCGGAAACGTATCTGCATACCGTAGAACGGGGTTTCAGACTCAAAGTAAATCTGCAACCTCACTGCCGATGATATGTACCCGCTTGCACTTGAAACCTGACTGCTGATATATCCAGTCTGCAAATAGTCGTTATCAGTTGGAGCAAAGAACAAGGAACCGTCCACGACCGAATAATCCTGACTGGCATTGGCATAACCGGGCTTATCACCACGTTCAAGGACATTCGCTATGTGACTGTATGCCGCTTCGCCACCATTTAATGACGTTATCGTTGCATCTGGCATGAAATTCGACTGAATGTGTATTCGATCATCCCGGTCAATGTAAAGGCAACACTGCCCCGCATTTGCGATTATCTGCAATGCTTCGGAATACTTAACGGCGGGTATCGGGTTTTTGACCGTCAATGTCCTTAAATATTCGTCAAGGTAATATTCCGAAGTATCTATGACCCCCGCATCTTGCAAAACTGCGACCGCCAAATCATAGAGATTAATACCGTTTGAATAGTATTTACCCTTGACATACTTGCCATTCAACAGATAATCAAACTTATCAACCGCCGTGAATTTTGCATCTGTATCCGTTGCACTCCAAGTCTTCAGATGGGCTGTCTGCGAGGGTAGCCATTCGATATTACCTTCGCCGTCCACATCATATCCGAACTGTACTGTCATGTACTGCCCGATTTCCATGTAGGATAAAGCCGAATCCGGGTTATCAGGATTGTAATACTGGTCTTGATTATCAAGCGTGACCGACATATCCATTGACGGCAAGCTGTCACATATCGGACTTACATATTCTTTGCTTGAATAACTGATAACCTCTTCATTTGTGAACGTGTTGGCTATCCCACAAGCGAAAGAATTTATTCTGAACCGATTCTGCCCGTTAAGCATCTGCAAAGGCGTAAGTTTGATATAGCTTGTACCGTTGAACGTATCCTCGGTCGTGAAATACCGTCCATCATTGACATACTCCTTTGATACCGTATCAGTTTCGATTCTGAACCTTAACGGGTAAGCATCCCCAAAGTCTATCGTAAAGCCTTTTATGTCAAGGTCGGTCGTGCCGCCGAATGTTATGCGGATAAATCCCAACAGACCATTTGAAACCGCTCCCTGATTGTAGTAGGTCGAACTCCCCGTATCAGGAGCAAAATACATCGTACCATCGACCTTACTGAAATCTTGCTCACAAGTCGCATAAACCTGAGTAACGCTATCGTCACCGAAAATGTTGCCGCTTGAAAAGTAGAACAGCGTACTTGGGTCAACTACCGCTTGATCTTGTGCCAGTTGGTTTATGATTCCAAGCGATACTTTGATGTGCGCTCGGTTCCGCATTATGCCATGTTCTATTGATTGCCTATAAGCCTGACTTGCTTCTTGCATAACGCATCACCATCCCGCATCTATCAGATTGACCTTGCATACCTCGTACTGCTCTACCAGATTTGTATCTGGATTGACGAATAAGGGCTTTGCCGATATGTCGCCGTGATACATCGTTATCGTTATCGGCGTACCCGGTCGCCGTATATCTTCAAAAGTCACTGGCACGTAGAAAGGTTCAACGGCTGCCAGAATCATAGCCCATACATCTGGCTTAAGGCCGACCCATTCCAGGGTATCGAACTTGTAAAGGTCACGCCCGACCCTCTGACCTATGACGGCGTTGTTTGCGTTTCTTCCGGCATTGACCGTCGTGCTTATAATGTAATTGAATCCGACATGAGGACACGGCAGATCGTAGCCGTTAACGTTTAAGAATGATGATATTGCCATCGTTTCTTTCTCCTGTTTACCGCAATAAAAAAGGCATCCTCACATTGAGAACGCCTTGATTTCATGTTATTATATTTATGTTGCCGCTCCTATACTGGTAACAGGAAGGAGGGTTGTGTCATGTATATGGTAGTATTAACATTTTTTATTTCAATCATAGCCGGTGTAATTACGAACTTCATCAGCTATGTTATTGAAAAGAAATTCGGCAACAAAAACGAGGATTAAGCCACCTCACTAAATAATCGGAATAGAAAAGCCAAGGAAACGCACTCCCTGGCTTTTCGTGTCATGTATGGTAGTATTAACTATAAAGAGTCCAATTAAAACAATTCCATTGGCTCTCCTTTCAATCGTTATGATATATTACTTGTTTGTTATTGTCAAGGACATAATGCTAGGGTCTAACGATATCATTTCCCCTCTTTCAATAGCTTCCTGTCTTTCTTTTTCTTTTTGTTCCAAGCATTCATCCAAGTTTTCCATAGGAACAACAACCTTTTTTCCGTTTAATCTCATAAAACATTGATTAAATCTTCTAAAAAAACAAACTAAGCTCTCTCTTTCATTTTTGCAAAGGCTCAAAGAACTTTTAAATCTTTTAAATTCCTCTTCGTTTTGAATATAATACTTTGCATATGTTTTTACTTTTAAATAAGGAACAAATTTTATATCATACTTTTTTAATACTTTCATTATGTAATTAACATAATAAAGCCACGGTTCTTCTCTTTGCTGTTTTGTATTCCAACATATGCCCGGTATCTTTTCTAAACCTTCCTCAAAAGAATAAGACTTTGAAGCTATTTCAATCGCATCTATTACTTCATTGAAAGAAAACCTTTTAATTACTTTCTCAAGGTTCTTCTTATCATCCGCAGTTAATTTCTGGGTATTTCCATAACACGTTTCAAAGAATTCGGCGGCATTATCAACTTGACTATTTTGATAAGAGATTAATTCTTTTCGCCATTCTATCATTTGCTCAAGTTGTTCTTTGCGTTCGGCTAATTCTTTTATTTGATCTTCTTGTAATCTAAAAACAGATTCTTCTGGTAATTCCCGTTTTCCTTTTCCAGAATTACATTCTTTACATGAAGTAACAAGATTTATTATATCGTTTGTTCCGCCTTCTGCAACTGGCTTTATATGATCTACTTCCAAAATAACTTCAGGAGCCATTCTGCCGCAATATTGGCAAGTAAACTTATCTTTCTTAAATACTTCAAATCTGAGTTTTGGAGAGATACCTTGTCTTTTATACCCCATTTTATTCACCGCCTTTCCGTGAATCGCCTTATTATAATAAAGCGGGGAAACGGTTAAGGCTTACCGCTTTCGTGTTGCAATCACTATCCCCGCCAAATTACTCTATTCAGTTTTTAAACCACAAGAGCCGCTACGGATCCCGCCACGGCTCTAATCACAAGATATAGTTCAAACATTCGTAGATCGAATACGTTTGCTACAACATATAGTATACAGATGTTTTTTCCCGAAGTCAACTAACAGTTGCCATCGAATAACCATTTCTGGCTGACCGGCTATTGAGTGCCGTAACCATTGAACGACCGTCAAGGTCTACATTGAAGTCTTTATCAGCTATGATCTGCAAAAGACTTATCGCCTGTCCAAGTAATTCTTGCTCTGCGACTCCTGACTCGTATACCTGATCCCGAATGCCGGTTATCTCTTCGCCACCCGCAACCGCCGATCTGCCGCCGACTGTGCCAAGGATTTCGGGGATACCGTTTTCGCCCATTCCGAAAAGGCTGTAGCTGCTAGGGGAGCCGAGGAAACCGCCTGAAGCTTTCCAACTAATCCTGTCGATTGAAATGTGGTTAAGTAAATCTACACCACCCCAACCGCCACCGACTATTCCTGCCGCCCATCCAACGGCATTGTTGAACATATCCAACCATCCATTGACGCTATCAATTATCCCATTAATAGCACTTTCGATTGCCCCTATAACGCCATTGAAACAAGCCGCTGCTCCGTCTTTAATGCCATCCCATACTCTGTCAAATATCCCTGTTATTGCGTCAACGATTGGATCGAATACTTTAACCAAAGGGTCAACAACATTTGTTCCGAACCAGTCAGTGATAGAAACCCATATATCTTTAATAGCTTCCCATGTTTCGCTGAAGAATTTTGTTATGCTATCTTTTATACCGCTGAATACTTCAGCTACTGGATCAGCGACATTCTCTTTAAACCAACTAGACGCAACTATCCAAACCGCCTTAACGAGAATCCATAATCCTTCAAACACTTGATTTACTCTTGTTTTAAATCCTTCAAAGAATGAAACAACAGGCTCAATGACATTTTCATTAAACCAACTTGCGACTTTTCCCCAAATAGTTTTTATATTTTCCCATAAGTCAGAGAAAAACCTCGCAACTGGATCAGTAATGTTGTTTTTAAACCATTCTTTTACAGGAGCAAGCGTTTGTTTAACTTTCTCCCATGTTTCTTTTATCTTGTCGCCTAAACCAGTTACTTTTAATATGAATTTCCATAATTCAATACCGGCACTTGCGGCGGGGTTAAGTATTCTAAAAATGGCTTCTGCAACATTTCCAATCAAACTAGGCAAATTTCCCTCTTTGATAGCTTTTTTAATATCTTTGAAAACATCAACCATTGCACTTAAATGAGCAACAACACCGCCTAAAATAACTACACCTTCACCTAAACCTAACAATGATGATGCTAGTGTACTAATTCCACCGGCTCCTGATAAACTTGAAGCGGCTGTTAAAAACTTAATAGCACTAGATACTCCTGAACCAACAAAAGAAGCAAAATTAAAAGATGCTATTGCTATTGCAAGTCCTTTTATTATGTTCTCAATATCTTCTACGGTTAAGCTATCAAGATATTTTTTGACTTCACCTAAGAAATTTGTAAAATCTTCGCTACCACCAAATTCTACCAATGCCCCCGCAATATCAAGGATACAGTTTCCTAAAGCCGTAAGAACTTTCTCGACCAATTCAGCATCGATCAGATTAATAATTCCGGCTATGTTTTCCATGAATTTAGTGAACGTTTCCGTATTAGTTATATTTGCCAGTGCTTTACCAAGATTGCCTAACGCATTAATGGTTCCCTCATGAATCGCTATAGTTAAATTAGCGAATGCTTCCTCTACGGGTTGCATATCAGAACGCATCTTTTGCCAGTCGAAAGCATCTGCAATACTAGCAATCGTATTATTAAGATGAGGTATGCCGTCTTCGATCATCCAGTCAATATAGCGGATGACTACATTATTCATCACGTCTTCAAACACGCCGCCAATAAAATCTGCGACTGGCTTAAGGCTTTCAAGCATATCTCTAAACGATGTCAACATGGGTCTGAAATCAACCGTTTCTGACCAGTCTTTCATGGCTTGCGTGACGTTACGGACGTGTTCGACGAGTATGCCTATGATGTCCCTCATGTTGCGGAATATATCAAGTCCGGTATCGTTCTCTTTCCATGCTTCACGGAAATTACGCGCCAGATTGCCTATTGTATATTCAATGTCGCCAATAATACCAAGGATATTCTCAAAAATCCTGACCGTGGCTTCTTCTTGCCACATTGTCAAGAAATCCTCACCGATTGCCGCCGCAAGCTTACCGATCTCACCGACCATGTACTTAAAGCCGCTTATAACATAATCCCCGGCTCTGTCCCATGCTTTTTTCAATGGATCAAACAGCTTGTCAAAAATATCTCTGACCTTATCGGCAAAATCTTTAATACTGTTCAGAACAGGAGCTTCTTCCCACTCATATAAATCTCCCTCTGCTCCCGCGCCTGATCCAGTATCTTGATTCGGATTATTTATATTAAGCTCGTCAATCCCAAGAACTAAGTCTTTTTGAGCTTTCGTGGCTTTTTTGACAGACTCCCCGTAATCAGTGACAACTTTCTTTGCTTTGACAAAAACACTGTTTCCAGTCAAAGCCGCAAAGAACTGATTGATAACGGTTATTGCCGATACCATCTTTTCGACAAGAGCATCTATCATCGGAGCTATTGCCGTGACAAGTGGTGAAAATGCCGCAACGATATTCGCACCGGCATATCTTGCACTTGAAGTCATATTGCTCATAGCTTCATTAAATTTCTGCCCGGTTACTCCCGCAAAATTCGCAAGCGAACCCATGGCATCATTAATGGTCGTTAATACAGCGTACAATGCACGACGCATAACCATTTTGCTGAAACTATGAACAAGGTTATTCCACTTAACCCTTATCTTGTTGGCGGCTTTTTCGACTGTATTTCCAAGTACCTTAAAGATATTCCCGATCTGGCCTAACTTGTCTTTGTACTCAGCTAAAACCTTGCGAAGCGGCGTATAAAGATTGACAAGCAATGTCGTCATTTTGCCGCTCATTCTGTCAAGGTTTGCCGAAAACTGCCCTAACACTTTACTCAGCGTCGCAAATGATACCGTGGCGGACAAAGCTTTCGTAGATACGTCCTTGTCAGTATCACCCGTGGATTTAGTCGGCTCAGTTGTCGGAGCTACATCCATTTGGGTTAATTGACGCTCCAATAACCGTAACTCTGACAGTTTTTTACGGGTTATATCAAGCTTAGAATTGACCATGCCTATTTTGTAAGCATAATCATCCCATGCTTTTGAACCTTCCTCGACTTTGCCACGGTCAACATCTTTCTGAAGGTTTTCATTCAGTGTGGCAAGCTTCTTTTCCAGTGAAGGAACAAGTCTTTCAAGCTCCTTTATAGAGGACGGAACCTTGAAATTTTTATCAATGTTCTCTGAAGCTTTTCTGAAAACATCACCTACATTTTTAGCGGTTTTATCTAAGCCTTCCGATATTATCCCTGAAACATCAAGCTTTGCGTTTTGATCTTGCATAGCCTTAATGTTCTCTTCAACAATTTTGATTTTTTCGGATACTGCCGCAATTTTATACTGATACGTTTCCCAAGCCTGTGAACCCTCTTGTACTCGGCTTAAATCAAACGCTTGTTGTAAGCTTTCTCTGACATTTCCTAGCCTAGTTATAAGCGAATTTAAAGAACTCTCATTACCTTTTATGGTATCCGATAGATTAAAGTTCTTTGCGACATTCTCTGCCGCCATTTTCCAAATTTCACTTATACGTTCCGAATAATCCCGTTGATTCTCTTCGGCTTTTTTCATAAACTCTTTCAGCCGATTAGTAGGATCATCAACTGGAACGTTATCACGCTTTGTTGCTCTTTCTTTACTTTCAGCGACTCCATCATAAGCTCTCTTTTCTTTTTCAAGAGCATCTTTCCTTGCTAAGATAGTATCAACATCATCACTTTTCTTTTGCTCTGGTTCAGGAGTCATTGATAATCTGGCTTTTGACAATTGTTTTGTTGTTTCAACAACTTTGTTTAAATCATAAAGCAGATTTCTATAGCTCTTTGTGTCCGGCTCAATGCCATTGTTCATTGCAATAGCTTTGTTTTGCTTTTCAATAAGCTTTTCATATTGAGGGACAAGTGCTTTGAGTTGTTTTTCAATCTCAGCAAACGTTGACGGAATCGTAATATTATGAGTCAACCCTTTTAGCGACTGTTTATACTTTTCCAGATTGTCTGTTTTTACGTTCGTGGCTTTCTGGATCTTCTCAGATAACTTATCAAGACTGTTATCTTTCGATAAATCTTTCATCTTGTTTTTAATGCCATCGAACGACTTGACAGCGGAATTCATGGCATTGTTTGTAAAGCCACTACCTAACTCCTTTTTAAGCATCTTCAGCGAAGAGACAAGCTTGCCTATCGCCCTCGTTGCCATACTGGAATCAGATTCTATCTGTATATATAAATCGTCTATCTTTTCTGCCATAACTACCACCTATGTTTTAACGTGCGTCGCTTCGTAGGATTGTTGCATATCATTAAGATCAGAGAACAACTTGCCACGCCAATACTCTTTCTCTTCTTCGGACATTTCAATAAGCCCGGCGTTTATATCGTTCATACGCTGAATTACATGGAACGGGGCTTCCAGATATTCTTCCGCTTTTATTCCCTTATCTTTAAACGCATTGTAAAGAACGGTCGAAAATGCCTGGTATATATAAGCACCTTGCCGCCATAACTTATAATCTTCCCGCTTCTCCTGTCGCTCAAAAGCTTCATCGTAGGCGTATAAAATTCTCGGTGTGCTATGGAAAAACTCGTTCTTTGATAACCCTATGCTCAGATAATGCGGAAGCCATTCGTCATATATCAGCGTTTCGTAGTCTTTTTGCTTTTGTTTTGCGTAACCTTTTCTGCCGGAGTCTCGACCATCTCTTCCATCATTGCGTCCAGACCCAGAAGGTCGAAAAAACCGTCTTCTTTCACCTGTTCCAGTAACATATTGAACAACGTATAGAAGTTGTATTCTTTCCTGTCAGTATTCTCTTTGAAATATTCGGTCAACAAAGCTTTCGCTTCTTTTTCAGACTTGATTTCATCAGCGTGATGTTCAAGCAACCCACCGTAGAACAAAGCAAAAGTCGTACTGTAAATGTCACTGATCGAATGAATCATCTTGTCGATATCTGCTTCACTCTCAGCATCCACTATTCCGAATATCAGTTTTGTCGTCTTCTCAACACACTGCTCACATAACGTCGCCGCTATCGTGAATTCAAATGTATAATCTTTCTCGTTAATCGTTAGTTTCATTTTTCTTTCTCCTATTTTTAAAAATTCAGGAGCGGCCTTGTTGAATTGACCGCTCCTTTATGTCTGATTATGCGCTTGCCGCTTGCGGCTCGATTGCCGTGTCCTGACCTTTATATTCAGTGATAGAAAAACCTAACTGAATGGTCTGCAAAGCGTTCTGCTCGAATGAGGGCATCGGAAGCTTTTGAGGTGGCTGTGCTACCACGAAAAAAGCTTTATTGTTGTTTGGCGACCATACTTCAAACCACGTGTTAAGAGGCCCTCCTGACTCAGTAGATGTTGACTGACCAGTATTATAAGCTGTGATCATAGCTTCAAGCTGTCCTACAACTTCCTGAGTCGTATTGAATGTTACGTTCCATGTCCCGCCAGAATCTTGTCTACCGGCTACATATCTTGAAATGTAATCTTCAAGAGCAGATGCGTCGATCTGGGCTGTTTCAAGTGTTATGCCATCTATCGCGTTACAACGTTCTAACCAGATAAAGCCAGAACTCGGCTTCGTATTTTTAGTCGTTTCGACTGCATAACCAAATTTCACGCCAAGAGTCGAAAGACCAGGCTGTACTACTGCCATGTTTTATATCCTCCTTGTTATTATTTTTGATATAAAAAAAGAACCGCATCTGCGATTCTCTTAAATTATTCATTCAACGGTAAACGTTTTAGTTTCGGAGAATTAATGAAAGCTTTCACATCATCATATCCCCATCCACATTCAACAAGCCCACTCACAATCATTTCGATTGACTTTACCTGTTGTAATTCTTCTTGTGAAAAATGATCCCGTAAAGCTTCGGTTTTTGATATACCGTATTCCTCTCGTAACTGCTTTGCGGATTTCTTGAAAATCACTTTATAAATTACATCAGTGTAAGTCGAGTAAGCGTGACCATGCATTCGTTCATTCTCGTTCGATTGCTGAATAGCTTTCGTAAGAGCCTGACGAACCGCAATACCTTTCTCCCGCTCTTTAATCTTGCCTAAAAGGGCTTTTTCCATAGCGTTGAATTGCTTAATATACGCTTCCTTGAAACGCATAGCTTTTTCGCCAGTATAGCCCATAACAAGAAGTGTAAAGCCATCACGGGTTATGTAATACATGGGCTGTTTATGATTTTGCTCATTCAAATAATCCGACTGTGCAAAATTGCGTAGTCGGAAATTATCACTACATTCCAATGCCCGTATGTCTCTTAACACATCTGCATGACGTTTTTCAAACGTTTCAGCAATATCAAGGCTTGTCACAACTGTCATTTCTTCTTTGTTTACCGTCATTATTTCTACTAACATTTTTTCATTCCTCCTGATTGTCGATGAATTACGTAGTATCATGTATCAATATTAAATTTTATCCCCGCCCCCGATCATACGACGGAAGCGGCCTACTGCGTGGAATATATCGGGGTTGTCCTGAAACACTCTCGGCATAGCGGATACATTAAACAAAAGGGTTTTCATTTCAGCAACGGCATATCGCATAAGTTTTTTTGCTTCAGCTTTTGTTTTGGCATATACGTCGATCTGCATAGCGTACATAACGGCGTTAATCGTTTGGTTTGTCAAATCCTGTCCTCGTTCGATCCCGTCCAGTTCATGAATCCATACTGTCGGGAATTCTGTCTCAGACACATTGACCTCATCTGTCGTGCAGAAAACCGCCTCGCCATTTTCTTTCTCTATGTACCTTGCGACCTTGTTATAAAAGGTCGTTTCCAACTGATCGTACCAATCCGTCTGATTAGCCATTGCCGAATACCTCTTGTTCAACTTCTTTTACTTGCCGAATCATTTCCTGTGCGGCTTCAAACATCGGTCTGCGGGGTTTTATACCGCTTGAACTGTGCCAGTTATTCTCCATGTCCTTCCAGAACCACTTATCTTCAAAAGCATGTATCTGACCCGGAAATGTCCCCCGATGTCCATCGACTGCATATTGTCCAGAACCGAACTCAGCCATTAACAACGGTGATACTTCCGCTGACTCTACCCCATCTCTGGATTGCCATATTGATAGAATTGATCCTGTTTGACTTGCTACCATTAAAGCTTTGCACCCTGTCTCTTCAGGCGCGGTTTCAACCGTAAACGTGATATATTTACTGAATCCACTGCCTGTTAGTTTTCTTTGTGCAACCTCAATGCCTTTTTCTGCGAGTTTTTCACAGAACAACTGGCACTTCCGCTCTAAGTCATCCTGATAGCTTTCCAACTGGCTTATAAGATTGTCAATGCCGCTCACCGACAAATCTGTTTTCCACCGCTTAACCGCCATTACTTCTCAATCCTCTTAAGGAGATAAGCCGTATAAGAAAGAGAGGGTTGCACTTTGATAACCCGGAAATCCCCGGACTTCTCGTCAAGGCTCCCATCTTTACGGTATTTTGGCTTGCTGTCCTTAAATATCAAGCTTGTCTCTGTCAAAGGGAACTCATTACGGTTGCCTATGATCTTAGAATCATAATCTCCGACCGATACACCCCATGCCGCCGCTTCCGCTTCACCACCCGCAAAGGCAATGTTGGCAAAAAACTCCTTTGGGGAGTAATAACTCGGTCGTGTGCCACCGGCTCTCATCGGCATACCCGTTTCATCGTAGACAATCTCATCGTTGTCATCCGTTTGCGGTATGTACTCTTTCCCTTTGTATAGCGCATATTTCAATGCTTGCTTGTTCTTCTTCGCTGTTCCACGCATTTTACAACCTCAAATCCGACTGCCCACCGCCGCTTGCATCGGACTCCCTGCGTACTGTAGGCACACGCTCGTTCTTCTTTTGATATGAAATTAAGCCCCTACTTATATAACAGCCACCGGGATAATCCCGTAGAATAACTTTGACCTGTCAACAAACTGGCGGTTGATACCGTTTTCATTGTGACCAGTCTGAAAGTCTATGCCGACCTGGTTGTAATCGTAAAGGGCTATATCATAGACATTAGAATAATATCGCTCCATATCGCTTGCGATCATTTCCTCAGTATATGCCGAAGGATATCTCCGGGCTTTCTTCACTTCCCGGATAGCCTGGACGACTTTTGCGATAAGCAAAGCTTCGTTAAAATCAGCATCGTCACGCAACTCTGTTGTCAAATCAGCGATTATCGCTTCCTTTAATTCATCTAATGTCATGGTCGTGTACCTTTTACTTAAAAAGCTTGTCAAGCAGTATCTTTTTCAAAGCATTGCCCGACATAGTATCTACATTTTCTACACCATTTTGCGCCGCCAATTCTCGGAGTTTGGCAACGGGCATCGCGTAGATATCTCTTTTTGTTAACTCTGTCAATTTTGCCTTACTCTCTTCCACGGGAGTTTCGGGTTCAACTGGCGGGTTCATAAACTGTGCAAAGTCATCTTCGACAACCTCTTCAATGAGGGGTCTACCTTGCTTATTTGAGTTTCCGGCTAACTCTACTAAGCGACTCTGCTTTACGGTCATGCCCTCGCGGGGGAACGTATCCCCCACGTTATAGGCATAATCGTTATCTTGGAGGTCGGTGAAATACCTTATAACCTTATAGCTCATCAAGCCCCCGCGCTTACAGTGATGTCGCAAGTTGCGGTGTAAGCCGTACCATCAACGGTAATAGAAGCCGTTACGGTTGCGTTACCTGCCGCAACGCCTGTTACTGTGCCGTTGGAAACGGTAGCAACGGTCGCGTCACTGGTTGTCCATGTAACAACTGCGTCTGCCGGAACTGTGGTTGCTGTTAAAGTTTCTGTACCTTCTACTGTAATCGTAATAGCAGTTTTGTTAAGGTCGATTGAAGGGGTTACAATGTCACCGATCGTACCTACAACAACACCGTCGATTCTCTCAGCAAAGAGAACGAGTCCAGACGCTACGACATTCTCAGCGGTCATATTGTTGTATACCGGCTCCTCATGAATACCGATGTATCCAAGCTGATCGCTTGTGAAGCTAAATGCTTCGTTAAGGTCTGCGCCATTAACGGGGATGTAGTACAGTACAAGGTTTTCCTTCGCCGTACCATAAATCTTGCCTTTAGGAACTGCGCTATTGAAGATAACAGTACCAAGACCAAGGAAATTCTCAATGTAAGTCATACCGAATGCGGTCTGCATGGTAATCGGAGCGGCACCAAGGTAATCGGCCGCATCGAGCGGATTCATGAAGTAAACTGCTTCAAAGTCGGTATCCTCAAAAAGAACCTGAAGCTGACCCCAGATAGCCGCAAGCGTTGCCTGGAAGTTAGCACCCGCCGCTACGCCCGTGCCGGTCTTAAGGAAATCAAAGAAGCTCTTCTTGATACCTTTCTGAACGTCCTTTATCATCTGCTCGTTGGTCATTATGACTGCCTGATTGTAGCCTTTCTCAACGATAGCCTCTGCGGAAGTCGCCTTTCTCCACTTCTTAAGCTCGATCTCGGCAAACGTTACCGGGATTGTCTTATAGTGGGACAAAGGAATAAGATCGCCTTCAGGAACAGATCCGTCCTGGAGAACACCCGTCGCCTTGTAAGCCTTAAGGGTAGTACCCGCAACTTTCGGGATTTTCCTTGTAACACCAAGAGCCTCAATAAGCTTCTTGATACCGTCTACAAACTTGTAAACAAAGTCAATTTCTCTCGCCCTTGCGAGATCGTCTTTCTTGATTAAATTAGTTTCAGCCATTGCTGTATATTCCTCCTTATATTTATTTGAATAGCTCTATGTTTTGAGCTATTGCTTTTACGCGCTCTTCAGTGTCGCCAATAGCGAACACCTCTTCTCTTGACATACCTGAAGCCGCACCACCGGCATTTAAAGGCGGTCTTGAAGCTTTCCATTCCTTTTCCTTGGCTTTCAGCAAAGCATCGGTGTGCTGTTTCTGGATATCCGCTAAAGCGTCCATGTCGCCGGATACTTCCGCGTCAGCGGCTTTTGTCGCCAGTTCTGCCGTCATGCCTTGTAAAAGGTAACGTTCTTTCGCTTCATTCTTATGCTTGTAGGCTTCAAGCTCTTTAATATAGGCTGTCCGGGCTTCCTCTTCTTCGCGCTTTGCATCCTCTTCCATCTGTTGCTGAGTTGATCTTGCCCGAAGATTTTTGGTAAGTTCACCCTTCTCTTTCAGAGCTTTGTCGAGTGCCGCTTTGTCTTTTGCTCTTGCGGCTTTTTCCTGTGCCAACTGAGCCATAAGTTCCTCAATCGTAGGCTTGTTATCTTCTGCGCCTGTTTCATTTGCGGTGGTATCAGGTGCTTCCGTCCCTACGGTATCGGGAGTCGTTTCATTGCCTAATTCTGCCTGTGTGTTACGTGTTTCATCTGCCATTGTTCATGTCCTTTCTGTGTTTTTTTACTTGCTTCTCTGCAAGGTGAAATGTGTTATTTTTACCGCCTGTCTCTAGGCGTTCGTGAAATTTGTATAGCCCTTTCTCTAGGGCTGTTTTGAGGTATAAAAAAAGAACCATCTTCCAAAGTTGGAAAACAGTTCTTCAATTATCTTTTAGGGCAGGTGGTTTATGCCTGCCCCGATTTTAGGAAGGTTATAAATGAAAAATGAGAATGTATGGTATCGGCGTTTGCCGTTGTACCCTTTAAAGTCCAAAGTGTGTCATAAGGTGTGCCAAAACAGCACCTACAACACCCGCTATCACAATCCAGATGAGCTTCTTCCAGTTCTCAGCCGGTTGCGACTCCATAGCTTCAAGTCGTTTGCCTTGCTTTTCAAGCTCTTTAGCCATGTGTTCAAGGCTTCCCGCCATCTTCTCGACCGATATTGCCAGTGCGTGAACTTGCTTAACGTCTGTCTCGACATTACTCAACCTATCGTCTATTGCATCAATCTTCGCATCGTAAATACTTTTGCAAGCGTCACATTCGGGACGTGGGATGTAATTGTCCATGTTTTACCCCCTTTCTATAGTGTCGTTGTATGTTACAATTTAACTATATGATACTCATAGTGTTTATCCCGTTATTAATACTCCAAACGGGATATCTATGAGCGGAGTTTCCTCACAAGTAAATGTAATAGCATTTGCCGCAACCGTGGTAACTTTAATCCCGGCATCTTGTGCCGCTTCATATTGACTTGTCGTTGCTGTATTCAACAAACCAATCACACCGATAGAATCAGCTTTTACACCTTGAACTGTGACTGTCTGTGTTTCACTCGACCATGAAGCCGCCGCAAGCGTACCAGTAAGCATCGTACTACCGTCACTGGTATCAGCCCCGATTTCTTTCCAGTTTGATTCCACTGTCGGGTCAGAGCCGGTAAGCATATATAACTTACCTTCACTCTGAACCGATGTGATTAAACCTATGAATGGATAAGGAAATGAACCGCTTGCAGTCAAATCGGCTTTCGTGGCGCATACCATTCTACCATCGAGAGCCGATCCCATTTTACCTTCTATTGAACTTGCTAATGAAATTGAGCCGGGTGTTCTTGCCATTTTTTATCCCCCCTTAACTCCATTTAATCCTTATCTTTCTGCTGTCCATAGCATACCCAAGATTATTGGTGTATCTCTTATAAGAAGTGCTATCTCCACCTGCATCATCATGAGTTGTATCAGTGATAGTGAACTCAGATGCACAATTCTCCCACTGATTAGATAAGGTATTAAGCACTTCAACCGCTGTGATCGTCCAAGAAGCAGGAACATCAAATGTCTCCGGGTTTGCTACTGTAGCCGCAGGGAAATTAAAGGTGTTCTGCTTTGTACCCTTACTTACTAAGCTATTCTTCGCAATGGATGTAATATCTGCCGTATTGCTCCATAGTGCATTAACGAATTCAAAGTTGATTGTATTGGAAGTAACGCTTCCGGCCGCAAGGGGAGAATCGTAGTTATCGCCATTGCTGTCTTTTGGCTGTTCACCTACCGCATATTCAACCGTAACTTGAAAACTCTTATTGCTCCCTGATACTGTTTCAGTAAACTCATTGCTTGCCTGTGAAGTGCCGCCATTAAGAGCATAGCTTGTAGCCGCGCCTGACCTATAGCCATTGGTTCCATAACTCGGTGAAATCGTGCCACGTGAAAAAGTCGTTGTGATCGTACTCGACAATGTTGCACCAACCTCAAGCAACTTAGAACCCGTAGCTGAAATTGTTGCGCTCGGAGCAGTAAAGCTCGGATATAAAGTCGGACATAATAAATTCTTCCAAAGAGTATCATAACTTGTCCCGACATTATAAGTTGTCCCCGAAGAGATACCGCCGACTGTCGTATTGGTTGTTATTGCCGTAGCGAGTGAACCACTACTTGAAGAACTGTCTTGAACAGTCTTTTCTACCCAAATATAAGACCCGGTATTCTCTGAGTCCTCTACGCACTCGTAGAAATAACCACTTGTATATGTCCCTGTCGTGCCTGTGTACTGTACGATCTTACCTACATCAGTTGAAGTAGGTGTTGGCATTGTCGAATACTGTAATACATCCTGTTTGCTTGTCTGCAAGGCTGTTATGTTGTCAGCGTTTTGCTTACCTTTGTTACCGGCATAAGCTGTCGAAGATGTCTCACCAAGAGCCAACGATTCGGATATTTCAACGAAAGCACTGCCTGACCATCTGTAGGTTTTTTCAGTTGAAAGGTCAACGTAAATTTTCCCTGTTTCGCCCGGTATCTCAGTCGTGTAGGTATCTTCTTCATAAAACTTACCATCGGTCGTATTGTAATAACCTTCGACAACATCATCGACATATGACGGTAACTGACTGGCCGGAACTTTTCCTGTAGCATCCAATTCAGCCACACCAGAGTTAGCACCCTTCTGAGCCATCGGGATAGCCAGAATATTGACGATCTTGTTTGCATCAGGGCTTACAGTCGTTCCGTTAAGCTGAATCCCCTCTATAACGTTCACGTCACTATCTTGAACCTTTATGTTTTGCCAGATATATGTTCCGGCTGACTCAGGGTCTTCAATGCACTTGTAATAATAGCCGTTCGTATACGGAGAAGAAGTAGTTCCGACAAACTGGACTATTTTATTAACCAACGTACTAGCCGCAATCGGCATCGTTGAATACTGGACAATATCTTGTTTTAAGTCAAGCGCATTTTTAACCGCCTGATTCTGTATCGGGTTAGTTGACGAATTGTCAAGTGCCGCATCAACCGTAATTACTGTCGGCGGCTGAACGTCTATGTTTGTCCAACTGTAAACACCACTATCTTCGGTACACTGATAATAAAACCCATTTGTGTAATTCAGGTCAGTCGTTCCAATAAACTGATAAATCTTACCAAGATAATCAAGTCCTGCTTCCGGGAAGGTTTCGATCTGTACAATATTCTGTTTCTTGTCTATTGCACCTTTAACAACCTTGTTTTGTACCGGGTTAGTGCTTGCATCCGATAATGTGCTATCTACCGTGATTGCACCGGAACCAACTTCGACCCAATTAGCTGACACTGTAGGATCGTTGCCTGTTAATGTGTATGATTTTGAATTTTCCTTACAATAAACTGTTAAACCTACATAAAAATACGGGAATGAAGCCGCTGTCGTTAAATCTGCTAAAGTATTTACAACTGTACGTGCATCAAGGGGTGCATCCATTCTCGGTTCAATGTTGGAACTCAGCGCAAGGCTTCCAGATTGTCTAGCCATTTTTTTTATCCTCCTTTAACTCCATTTAATGCGGATCGTCCTAGCCGCCGCATTGTATCCTCTGTTGTCTCTGTATGTTTTATAATTAACGGCTATACCTGCCGCATTATTATGTGTCGTTGTGCCCACATCAAATTCTGCACTGGCATCTTCATATTTTCCACTCAAATCGTTAAGAACTTCAATCGCTGAAACATTCCATGAAGCCGGTACATGAAATTCTTCTGGGTTCGCAACTGTCTGAGCCGGAAACATCCATTCTTTTTGTTTTGTTGACTTACTAATCAATGATTCTTTAGCAACAACTGTAATATTTGCCGCATTGCTATACAAAGCATCGACAAACTCGTAATTTAATACGGAAGTATTGCAAGAACCTGCGGGTAAAGGATGGTCAAAATCACTGCCATCTGATGCTTTTGGCTGTTCGCCTGCGTCATAATATGCCGTTCCGTAAAATGATTTATTACTTTCTGATACAGTCTCACTAAAAGTATTTCCCGACTGTTTTGTACCGCCATTAAGACTGTATCCATTTGCCGAACCAGACCTTTGAGAAGGGCCGCCTGCATAAGCAGGTGTTATACTTCCGCGATTTAGCGAGACGGTGAATGTTACGGCAAGTGTCGCACCAACCTCTAACAAAGTAGCGCTTGGATTTTTTCCTAGTGAACTCGATGGAGCTACTATAACCGGCGTTAAGACAGGGCTTAAAACATCCCGAAGCACTGTTTCTAAATCTGTTCCTTGCGCCCAAGTCTTACCGACCGAAACACCACCGACCGCCTTAGTAGCCGTCATAGCGTTTTTCAGTTTCGCATCTGCTTCAACTGTGCGTTCTCCGAATTTCTCCCATTGATAAGCTGACGTGTCCTCATTGTAAACGTATATATATTCCTCATACTGATTATAGCCAGACTCTACGCCCTCAATCGGAAGAAGGTATATTGTCATCAAGGAGATATCTTCGCCTGTCGGTAACTCGTCTACAATTTCGTAATGAACAACCGGAACAAAACCAGTATCTTCAACTGTACCGTCGTCCATATTAACGAGAAGGTGGTCATTTGTTCCAACTTCAAACGAAAGAATACCACGCCCAGGATCGCCCTTTATCCCGGATATCTGTCCGGCGTTATACCATTCTTGGTCATCTTCGAGCCAGACATATAAATCCGGGGCTGTATCTTCACCTACAAAATAAGCGTCACCGGGTTCGCCTGTCGGATGTGCCGCTATTAATGCCGCATAGGTCGGATATTGAGCCTTAATTGTGAAGGACTTACCATCTGCACCATCTGCTCCTTTGAGGTTAGGGGTCAGATAATGAGAATCCTTTGTATGGATATCGAGTACATACTGATCGTCTGCGTTTCGATAAACGGTAATCGTAGGCGAATATCCTTCCACGGTAGGGACTACATTCTCTGTTGTTTCTACCCGCCCATCTGTATAAGTGACGACAAGATGATTGTTTGCGTCCACATCTATACTCTGAATCCCGGAAGGTTGCTCAAAATGAAGTGTCAACTCTGTTCCGTCAAGCGTATAGACAGTCAATGTCTTTTCAGTATCGTCAACTTCCCAATGATCTATACCGGCTGTTACGCTTGCAACCATTTGTTTTGAAAGCGCATATGAGACTGTACCATTCATAAATCATCACCTCTTACAATGCTTTCCAAGTCTTATCGGACTTCATGGCATATACCGTCGAATTACTTATACATAAGCACGTTGAGCCAAGTCCTAGTTTATATTTCTCAGCATATTCTGGAAGGTTCGCCACATCTACTGTGCTATCGCACGTTAATTCCGCGGCGTAATGACTGCCTGTCCATGTTTGGGTCGTCAATGCTATTGCCATAATTTTGTCCTCCGATTAAATAACGTATGTTTGTTCATTTTTTTGCTCATTTTTTGCGATTTGTGTTCAAATATTGAACATTTTTTTATTGCAAGAAATCCAGTATTTACAAGGGTTTGAGCCGCATTTTTGCCATGTTGATTTCTCTTTATTCTACGGAAACTCAAAACATTAATCTTCCCATCCAGATTTGTTGTAATAATCATAAACTGTTTTGTTTACCAATACGCCCCTGAAATAGATATAAGGGTTAACAGTATAGACCCGTTTCTTTTTTCCTTCATATCCTTTTAGGATTGTGCCAGTTTCATGATGTCCCATAACTCCCTTCTTTTCCAAAGAAGCTATAAGCCTTCGTACTGTCGGATATTCAATTTTCATCAATTCCGATAATTCCTTGGTCGTAACGACATCACTATTACCATGTCTTGTTTTTCTTAAGACGCAATCACCATAAGAAACATAAGGAATTAAACCTAACACAAACGCTATTTCTGTCGGGGACAACTTATCTAATAACTTTGGAACCATATCATCGTAGAGTTTCACGAAATTGCTCTCCTTTTTGAATACTATATCTTCATCTACATATTCATATTCCTCTAAGATTATTCTGCCATCGGTTCCTTTTTGTTCATGTATTTCGCCATACTTATCTACCACAAAAGCAATATTATGGTCGAAAATCGTTTTATGCTTTTTTATCATTTATGTTGTTCCTCTGTCCCTCTATAAAACAAAAGCAAGCAGAAAAGAGAGGGCTTCTCTTGTCGGTCGGCTCGCGACTTCCAACCTATCTGCTTGCTTAGTCTTTATTTTAAGTACATAATGCCGCAACGACAGTTGACATATTCATCTGGACTTGGATTGTATTTAAGTGATTTTGGGAAATCAAACAATGAATCCCCAACAACAAAAACGCCATCTATTGGTATCGTTACGCCGTTGACTTCCCTGTGCGTAGCCCTGACTTTTTCATCAGCCATCGTAAGCCAACGTTTTCTGATATATCCCGCATTAACTGCCCGATTATAGTCTGCCTTATTAAGCACTGTATTCGCTTCATTCTCAGCATTAAATTTCGCTCTGTCGATTGAAACATACCAACTATCGGCTTGACTACTTTCAAACGATTCTGGTTCAGTTTCTAATTGTATTGTTGTTGTTTCAGAGGGTAAGATAACGTCCATACCCTTTTCGACTTTAGATTGTATCTGTCTGGCCTTTGCCGGGCTTATTTCACCCCGCCCTAGTTTGTCTAAATGCTTTGCCGTAGTATCGACTGCGTTTGCCGCATAAGCCGCCGCATACCATAGAATAAAATCACCATCATTAGGGAGATATTCGTACATTTTATCCCGGTATTGCTCTTCAAGCTGTGCCTGTGCTAAGTCATAGCCTATGCCGTAATCATGCAAAACTAACATGAACATATAAAACTCAAAGAAAATATCCTCTAAATCTTCGGCAAGCAGAATCCGTTCACGGATCTGACGTTTGGATAAATCCATTACCCCGAAATATTGCTCATAAGGTTCAGAGCGATCTTTGTATGGCTTGTTTATATTTAGTTCGTCTATGTCAATATACATATTTCACCTTATCGTGTTTAATCAAGTCCTCACCTCTAACACCATGGTTATACCGACCTTGTATAGTTGATCTGTTAACGCCAGAATACTCAGCCCATTGTGACATTGTTTTTACAGTTCCATCTATTTCTATGTACACATTATTTCTTTTATTATTAGCTTGTTCTTTCCGTGAAGCTAATTTACAATTATTGGGTTCATAATTGCCATTTACATCAATACGTTCTATCGTTTGCGAACAACCATCAATATTCGGGTCGTATCCTTTTCCGTATGCAAATTTTCTGAAAGAAGAATAACTATTGTACCATTCATCACATATCTCGATTCCACGTCCACCATATTTATCATAATTTTGATGATTTGTATTCCGGCAACGATATCTCATAGATTTCCAAACCGAATATAATTTTTCTTCGTAACCATTATGTTTTGAATGTTGTTCATGATTATAACAACCGCAACTTTTTGTAATCCCTTTTCTTAAGTCGCTTCCAAGAACTATCTTTTCTTGCCCACATTCACATCTACATAGCCATCTTGCTTCTCCGAAATTACTATTACCTTCCGCTCTTTTAATTACGTATAATTTTGTGAATGTTTGTCCTGTTAAATCTTTAAATAAAGGTGATGATTTATGTTTCAAACAACCACAACTTTTCTTGTTTCCATGTTGCAATGCTGTTCGTGTCGCATATGTGATATTTCCGCATTCACATTGACATTCATATAACAGACATCCGTTAGAGCTTTTCTTGTCCGTTTCTTTTAAAACAGTTAATTTTTCGTAAACGTCACCTATTATGTTATCCATGTTTACCGCCTTTCCGTAAATGCCTTAATTAAAAATAGCAGAGAAATGACTAAGGCTTGTCACGTTCGGATGCGCTTTCCTATCTCTGCTACTTTACGCAATATTTTATTGTTCGTTGTTTTTTATAGGAGCTTGCTTGCTTAATCCATCAATCCTCGGAGAGTTAGTTATCTGGTCTATGTAATCGCCGTTCACCTTATCGGAATCCATTTCAGCCTGATCATTTTTGGCAAAGATAGTTTCCTGATATTTTTTAACACCTTCTCCGCTTCTCGTAATGACTTGCGAAGGGTCTGCGAATAACGGCACAGATGACAACGCATCTTCCAGAGAAAAACCATGGCTTAAAAGGGTCGATATAGCCGATGTCTTTACAGACAATTCAAACGTTTTAGGTCTGCGAACGTTCGGCTCAATATCGCAAGGTTTAAGGCTTAACAGAATATCATCGGGCTTGATAAACGGTGATTCTTTGATTGCTCTTAAAACAACCCGAACCTCATTCATCATACAATCATTCGTAATCAATTCTTGCCCGGAAGCAACTGTCTCAGCATCACTCCAACCAGTCGCATCACCCATGGCAATACCAGTCGAACCACCACTTGTATCTGCCCTCGTAGGAACGTGGCATTTTTCAAGCAAGAGTGACCTCTGTGCCATATAATTATTAAGTATACCGTTGTTGTCATAATCAAGCGTCAATGGCTTAATCTGCGGTGTTTTACCATCAGGTGATGTAAATGTACCTAAGAACTCGCCCTTCTTGACTTTCTTTGTTCTTTCTGTAACGGAACCGTCCTCATTCGTTATGACTTCTTTCGGCATTTCAACGTCATTCGTCCACCAGAAACACATAACGTTTTGCTCAATTCCGTTAAGTAAGTCGCTTCCCATAAGGTTAAGGTTTTCAAAAGCGGGTAAATGCTTCTCAAACCGGCCGGTGTAATCGTATCCCTTGAACCACTCAATAATCGGAATGATATGCAGAGGATTCTCTTCGCCACTTCGCATACCATGCCCGTACTTGTCATTCGTTACTGTGCCGTTTGTAATCTCAGAATATGTGATTTCAAACCGACGATCTTTTGAAAAGCAAGTATAATGAGTCGTTCCGTCATCCGCTTTACGGAAACTTACTCCAAGCATCGGTCTTTTGTCTGTGTAATAACTTGATTTCACAATAAAGGCTGAACGGGGATCAAGAATATTCTTTGTGAAATAACTCTCCCCATCTTCCCATTCCATGTTTATATCTATGAATGAATACCCGATACCGCACTTTTCAACAAAATCGCCTATTTCTTGCATCTTAGAACTGTTATTTACCATCAAATAACCGTCATTTAATGCCAGAACTGCATCGGATATATCAATGTCGTCATTATCATGATTGCCGCGTTGCACAAGGACTATCTGACTTCCCCAATAAAAACCCTTCCAGAAATCGCACACTTCGGCGGCAACATTATCTATGCCCTGACAATTTATGTCCGGCATAAAGGTCTTCTCTCTTAAAACAGGTTGTTCGCCGCCCTCAAATCTTATAAGATAATCTATGTGCAAGGCATTTTGATTGTGTATACCTAAAGCCTTTTGCAGTATAGGTATCACGTTCTCATATGTAATTTCCGGCGCATCTGTATATATCTGTTTGATTCCTAACTGCATTATCGTATCCTCTATCTATGATAAAAGGCGGCAAAGTCGAAACACCTTACCGCCCTTTGTTTTCTACATACTTTCTATCTGATTTCTCCATCCTATTACCATCTGACGAATTCGATCATCAGATGCGCTGTTCATCATATCGTTTAAATGCATAAGCATTTCATCTTTTCCGTCGTCACGACTATATCCGTCATAACGATAAGAACTCATTCTCGGATATCCGTCGCGGCTATAACGCCCCATACTGTCACGTTTAGCATATATACCACGACCTCTCGCATAACTCGATCCGTGCTCCGAATAGCCGGTATCATTTTCATCACTGTCGTACTCTTCCATAGCCACGATTGTATCAATGCTCTTAATGGAATGAGTTAACTTATCTATAGCTTCAAGTTCAGCCGGTGTTGATATCTCACCCTTCTTTGTGACTTTCCAAAGCTCTTCACAAAGCATATCCCGAAGTTCTCTCATCTTTTTTGACATATCCGCACCCCCTCTACATCTGTATCTGCACAACAGAAAGCGAAGCACCACGCCTTACAGTGATTGAAGGTGTCGGCGTAACCGCCGCGTCATCCTCAGTACCGTCAACATAATGTCCTGATACGGACACGCAACAACCAGAAGGTACATTAATCGGAACAGATACGTGAATATGTCTGTACTCTTCAACTGCTTGTGCCGTATAGATTGCTACACTTTCAGGAAGCACTGAGCCATTAAGAGCTATACCTAAAGCCACTGCCGTAACCGCTCCACCGGTAGGAATCATTATGTTTCCTTGAAGCGTAACCTCATACCTTGCGCCGCCCCGAAGGATTATCTCGCCCGGAGCAACAGGAATAACACTCCCTCTATTGCAAGGTACAGACACCGAATTAAACGGGATAGCCTGATTAAGAGCTACATTCTGGTCTGTAGTGGTTATGTATTCAGCCATAGTAACCACCTCCGATCAGTTGTAGAAATTCTGACATCCGCACCCATAAGAACTATTAGGATTAGCCACTATATAAGCCGGTTGAGGGTACGGAGCTATCCTATTAACCACATATTGCGTCTGTGCTGTGTTATCGGCGATAAGCTGTGCGGTCTGGGCAGTCTGACTAGCCGCAAGGTTGGCAAAGTTAAGCTGATTCTGAAGCTCGGCAATCTTTTCATTCTTTGCGTCTATCTTGTCACTGCACATCTGATCCAAAATTCTCTGCGTGTTCGCATTGTTCTGAGCTGTAACAGCCTGAAGTGCATCGTTTACAGCTGACCTGTCGGCGCAAGCTTCTGTAGCTACCGCATAACGAAGGTCTGCGATTGCCGCCCTGTTCTCACAACAACAATTCTGTTGACTCATTTCCATGGAATTCAGCCTGTTATCAAGGGCTTGCTGATTTGCGAAGCTCTGATTCATAGAAGCAATCTGGTTGCCGTAAGCTGTCTGCATAGCATCCATAGCACGATTGCAAGCCGCAACCTCGGCGTTAGCAAAGCCGTTGTTAATGTTGGTGTTAAGCGTATTAATGCCGCCCATAACTGCCGACTGATCGAATCCACGCTGAACATCATTTGCAACAAAACCGGCTCCACCGTTATTGCCATAACCACCAAAACCACCCCATCCGTTACCCATGAAAGCAAACAGGAACAAGATGATAAGCTATGTAGCGTCACCACCGAAGCCGAAGCCTCCGTTTCCATAGCCGCCACCATACATAGGAGAAACAGGCATAACCATGTTGCTACCCTCATCTGTGAGTGCCATTTTAAACCTCACTTTCTGGATACCTTTGTATCCTGAATCTAAAGTTGATAAGTGAATATAAAAAAAGAACTACGCTATGTAGTCCTTCTTTTTCAAAAAAATGGAGTAGGCCGGCGAAAGTATGTAGGAGAATAACCGACCTACTCCGAAAAACATAATATATATGATAAACAGCGAAATAAGATAAAAAATGAGGAAATATCTTATTTATCTGCTGAGTGCATGATTTTATATTGTATTTCGTTATATCTGATAGCTTGTCTAAAATTATAAGAGCAACAATGCTTTAATTGACCGTTTGCACTTGCTATCTGGCTTATAAAACGATCTTTAATGCGATTAGACTTTATTTTTGCTTTCCAAATTCCATGCATACGTTTTTTGATTCTTTTTGCAGTTGCCTTTCTTAATAAGATATATTTTTTAAAATGTCGGTATCCGCAAAAATCAACACCTTGTTTAGTGGGAAATATATCTGCTTTAGAAAAATCCAATTTAAGTTTATCAACAATAAAGGAATGTATATTATCTCTCCATATCCTTAAAATGATTTTGTCGTTATCAAATAAAATATAATCATCACAATATCGAATATAGCCAGATGGACGTAACTCATGCAAAATATAATTATCCATCGCTGTCAAGTAATAATTCCCAAACCACTGTGAACAGTAATTCCCTATCGGACAATTTGTATCACCTTCAAACGAGAATATCACATCATCTATAATTGCCAAAAACCTATCGTCTTTGATTATCCGATGGAACATTCCTGATAAAATCTTTTGATTTATGGAAGGATAAAACTTACGAATATCGCATTTTAAACAATATGCATATTTGCGTGTAAATTCAGCACATTTTTTACTTGCTTTATGAGGGCCTCTTTTTTCGACACAAGCGTAACTATTCTCAATAAACAGGTTTATTAAAATCGGCTTAAGAACATTCATAATTGCGTGTTGAACAATCCTATCTGGATTATATGGCAATTTATAAATTATCCGTTCTTTTGGTTCATAGATCGTCTGTGAACGATATTTAGATGTATGAAATTGACCGCTTATAACTAATTGCCGTACTGATTCAAGATTGTTCTCAACATCTGTCTTGAAATAACTTTATTTGCCATTGACTTCTCTTTCGTTTAATAGAATTCTTATATGCAAGCTCAAAGTTTTCTTTAGTTATTAGCTGTTCCCATAGTCCATTATATGTTTTCATTTCTTCCTCATTTTTGGAGATTGGAACCTTCGATAAACTACCAGAACCAATCTCCCTCCGCTTTGTGTTCTGGCTTGATAATTGTAGCCAAAGTAACGTATTCAGCCGTGAGTAAGCTCGAACTATACTGTTCCGCATGGAGTTTGTTATACTATCTCACGTATCGAACCGCGCCCACTGATATTCGCATTGACATTCGAGCGCACGTTATTCGCATTACGACACCGTGAACCTACGCCATTCGAGGCATTATTCCAATTGCCTCCTGCCAGCAGCGCATTTAAACACGTTACTTAGAATATTAACTATTCACGTAAATGAATAGTAATTCCCTACTTTCTTTACTGTGGTTTCAAATTTGAACGGAAGTCCTTTTTCGGTCAATTGCTTTTCCATATCTTCAACCTGATCTTTTATAACGCCTGACCCGCTAAAAAATACTCTTCGCTCCGCTTTTTCATCACTTACAAAATAAAACTGCACTTTAACGCATTTATCGTTGTTTTTATCCTTGTACTTACTTGATGATACATTGTATCCTGTTACTACAATAGGATTATTCAACACATCGTCTATTTTTATTTTATCGCCGTCTAATGATTTGCGTTCAGACAAATCTGAAAATTTTGGGATTTCCATATCTATTATCGTCTCTTCCCTTAAATTTTATCAATATATCGTGATACACGGCTCGAACCGCGCCCACCGATATTCGCAGTGACATTCGAGCGCACGTGATTCGCAATACGACACCGAGAACCTACGCCATTCGAGGCATCAGCCCAAGCGCCCCCCGCCAGCAGCGCATAGCAATCGCCATATTCATTTCCGAAAGTGCCTTTTCCATCTCTAGTACCCCAAGAAGTTGTCGTCCACCCACATAATGTATCGAGCCACTGCCACAGATATCCGACCATTTCTTCGCAGCCTATAGCTGAGATCATCCTTCTATCTGAGGTATCTGCATGACCGCCTACTACATTTGCATCTGCCGCGCCTTTGATAACAGTACCTTCGTTAGAACCGATTGCCGCAGAGGTAAATTCACTATCACGAAGTAACTTCTTTCCAACCATTCTATAATCTTCCTGATGGTTCATCTGTTGTCTGCTGACTGTATGTGTCTGATTGTATTTTGATCTTGTGTTGAACCCCGTTCCGCTCTGCAAGTATACATCAACTGCTATTCCCGTATCTTTGTCGAACACCATAGCATCTTCAACCAGACATTCAGGATGAAAAGTCAAACAGAATACTGATTCCGGCAAAATAGAACCCGCCGCAAAACCAGACAAAGGATGCGCGCAAGTTATCACATCATACGGCGTACTAACTTCTACCGCCGTAATCAGTTTGTTGTAAAAATCATAAAAATCCGGGTCTGCCGTTTCGCTGTATGATTTCACAAGATAATAATCATTGACCACTACTCCACTGCTTGGAGATGCGGGAGCTTTCATCGTAAGGTTATTACCCGCCGCTGCACATAACGTATGAAAACGGCCAATAGTCACACCAGTATTCAGCTTATTAATTGTCGCGTGTATTTCTCCGTTATCTGCCAGATTGACAAAATAATCCGCACCGTTCTGAGTTATATCATCGGTTAAATCTATATGCGTATCAGATGTAAACGTAATATAAGCATTGTTCGACTTCTTAATCGAAGTTCCCGCTTTAATAACTAATCCTTTAGGATTAGTGGGGTCAAATCGAAGCCACCTGTCTATAGGACTTTCAACGGCACGAACTCTTTCGCCGCCACCACCACCTGAACCGCCACCTCCGGCGTTTATTTTGTCGGCCATATCGCCTACTAACTCAATCAACTGCGCTTTAGTCGCATATTTGCTCATATCTATCCTCCTATCAATCTAACACGAAAGCATCTTTTATGTCTTCCAAGTCTGCCGCACTCATTGCCTCTGGAATATCACGCGGCGTAATGTTGAAGTTACTCTTTACATCTTCAAGGTCTGCCGGAGTCATATCATTGTCGCTTGATCCACCGCCCGAAGAAAACTCTCTCCACTTGCCAGTATCAGGATCAACTGTATTCGCGGACTTCCACTGATATGTCTTGTCCGTAGCCACGCAGTAGGCCAGACAGCCATCATAAAGAGTGCTGTCAGCCATTGATTTCATGGCGGCTAGGGTGTCGTATTTTATGCGTCCATCAAGGGGTTTTGCGCCTTGATACGAAAAATTATCACCTATCGTTAAAGCCATTTATCAACACCCCCTTTACGAATAAACTTGCTTGAATCCCGTAGCCGTAACGGGATCAGTCAATGTATAGACGTTATAAGACACAGAATCAACCGTAACATTCGTCTTGGTATAACTAGACAAATACTCAAAGTTGTTCGCATCTTTTATAGAACTCAGGTTTCCAAATGAAGCCGGGTAACAGTAACATGACCTTTGATTGCTTAATGTAAATGTCGCCGTTTGAGCCTTGCTGTTCTTGACATTCTTTGTAAGAGCCGTAATACCCGCTTTGTCCGTAGGCGCAATTGTGACAGCCCCATAGTAGCTTGCCATAACAAAGGTGTATGTCGCTGATTTTTCAACCTGACCGCTTGTCGTACCATCGGACTTTGTATAATTCAGAACACCCTTAACAGTGGTTGTATCCGTGATAGCACTTGCCATTGTATGACTATAGCTTGTCGTCCCAGACACATAGGTTTTGGTTTCGAGCAACGTTGACCCACTATAAAATGCAATAGAAACAGGCGTTCCAGTCCCTACGCTGTCTATCGTAACGGTCAAGGTCGGTGTTACGCTTGTGCCGACTTCCTTTACGCCAGACCCGCTTGCGCTGAATGAGATCGTAGGAGCAGTCTCCTTGACAAGCATCTTCTTCGCAAACTCCGTAAGAGTCGTACCACTCGTTATAGTCGATCCGCTTGCTATGCCGCCGACTTCGATGTTAGCCGTTATATTTTCAGTTATGGTAGCATCCCCGCCGCCACTACTTTTTTGGGGAAAAGTCTGAATAAAACTCATGTCGTTACCTCATCATGTTCTGTATCTGTTTGGCCGCCGCTTGAAGCTCATTGAACTGCTGTTGGCTCATTTTGCCCGAATTAAGCAACTGCTGTACTTGTTGTTGTGGATTGCCCTGAAAAGAACTACGAAACTGGTTAAACTGGTTCATCATATTCTGGAAATTTCCAAATTGCCGCATAAAATTATTAAGCACCAGTCTCACCGCCCTTCTTCTTAGCGTTCATAGCCGCAAGCCGTTTCTCGACCTCATTTGCGATCATTGACTCGACCTCATCACGCCTGATATATCCGCTTAAGTCAACTGTCTGTTGATTCTCTGCCCCGCTCGCATAGGATTGAGCCTGATACTGCTGTTCAACTGTTTCCGTGTAATCATAAACCTTGAACGGAAGCGGCATCCCATTGAAATCAACACCCTTGACATAATATGTTCGTCCGTCCGTATCAAACAGATATACTCTATTGCCAGGAGCAACCGGATAAGCCCTTGCTTCGATCTGCCCGTTAATAAAAGCTATGCTTGTCTGCATCTGTTGAGGCTGTGCCTGATAAGACTGCCCCCCATAATTCGGCATAGGCATAGGCGGGTTATTCATCGGTTGCGGTTGTGGCTGATACTGATATCCGTTATTGTAATTCGGTGTGCCGTACATATACGGCTGATATGTTCCATAAGCCATGTTCATTCATCCCCTTCCCTTTTCCAAACATATATTGGAGTCTCATCACCACTTGGCCATGTATCGTAATAATTCCCATTTACCACGGCGACAACATGACTTCCAGTCGCTAAAACATACGTCCCTTTTGGATAGTCCTCACAAAATTGCTCGACCGTATAACAATCTGGACAAGTGTTCGGGATAACGTCTTGAACAAAACCCTTATCAAACAAGTAAGCACCCCAAACATTATTTGCCGTTAGCACGTCACCCATAATAAAACCTTGAAACGAAAGCTCGATATAAGCTTGCTCCCAAGAGATATCAATCACTTTTGTTATTGCTCGAATAACGCAGTCACCTACTCGTTTACCTAGCGGGTTTGGGTTATACTCGACAAAAGCCATGTTTTGACTCCAATAAATAAAAAAGGACTCAGCATAAACTGAATCCCCAGAAAACAAAAAAAGAGCCATGTCTTTCGACCGACTCTCTTACACACTATTCTCACTCTATCATAACATATTCGATTTTCAAAAAAAAGCGAAAAAAGGTTACAAAAAGTATAAAAAGGTTACAAAAAGTATAAAAAAGGCACTTAATTTCTAATCTTAAGATATTCGCTCCCGTATGATTTCTCAAATTCCTTCAACGCATCACTATGAAGCCGTTTAGCATACGAGTATGAATAAGGGGTTTCGTTCGGGATTTCCCATAGTTCTTTGCATTCCAAATATAACATTGACAGCACAATCATATGCCGATTATCAGGAAGACTTTCTATCTGCTCAATAATACGATTTCTTTTAATCGTATAATCATTCTGCATTCTTTCAAGTTCTGTCTTTTCATCAAATAACTTTGATACACTATCACCTAACTTGTCTTGACTCCCTGACGATATGACCTTATCTTTATCATACGGTAATGCCGGAATCGTCGATAAAAGAGCTTCCAGACGTTCAATTTCTAATCTTTTGTTTTTAATGAGTCTGTCATACCGTTCAATTTGCCTTAAGTATTTTTTTGTTGTCATATAATCCCCCTCTTATATCGGACTCCCAAAAATTACCGCCTGTTTTGGTTTTGTTCTCATTTCGTTTTCCAGTAATGCCAGTGAATCTCCGCTGTCATCATTTTTGGTCTTTCCACTTCTCGTTAATGTCGTCAAATTCTTCATAAAAAGGTCATACGGACTGGCAATAGCATATTTTGACGGATGTTTGAAATAATAGTCATTCAAAATATTAAGCTGTGCGTTTTCCATCCTCGTTATCTTGTTCGCCGTATTGTATTTATAACGCGCGCTACACCGACCGCCTGACTTTGCTACCATTTCCATAACATCCTTACCAAAAAACGATCCCGCCGCATTCGACTCAAACGTGACTGTCTTGACATTATGCTCCATCAACTTGGCGGCACATAATGGGATCGTATGTTTACTCCCGGAATTGTCGTATACCACGTCCACAATATAGACCTCACGTCCGTATACATAAGCTATCGGCATGGAGCAATAGTCGCCGCCATCTTTCGCAGTGTCGCAAGCCGCCATAATTGCGTCTGGTTCCCTGTCTATCGGCAAATCCTCGTAGTAATGCAACTGATCTGCCGGGAAGAGTCTACCCTTCGCTTCGTAGGGTTCTTGTTGGAATTCTGCCGCCCAAGTTTCGGGAGTGACAAGCATACGCTCATGTCTTAAATACTCTGTCGTAAATATCCTCTTACCATTCTTAATTATCTCCCAGTTGCTTTCATCGGTCACAGGATCAAGAGCCGGTATTGCGACCTCTTTCCACCGCCAACCCATTTCATTAGCTTTGTTTTGAAGGTGAGTTATCGGATCATAAAGGCTATATTTCGTTCCCTGAATTATAATAGGTGTACCTTCTATCCTACGTCCTAAGATATCATCCGTGACCTTCTCGCAAAGGAATTCAAGTCTATCACGGTTACGAGCTTCTTCATGGTTCTTCACGCAGTCGTCCAGATAAAGAAGGACATTTGCTTCGGTATTACCGACAACTGATCCATCTATCGGTCGGCACGTTATTGTCGCAAACCTACGTTTCTTTTCAAGGTGTATGGTCAGTTCGTCGGCGTTCTGAGCGACCTTTTTTGCTCTCGGAAACACATCGAGGTATCGCTTATACATAACTTCATTGTCAAACACTTCATTCATGCCACCGAAAAATGATTTGACAAGTCCTTCACCTTTTCCAGTTGTAAAAATACACCCATCAGGTTTACGTCCGGCCATCATAAGCCCAAGTCTTAAACCGCAGGAGGTTTTTCCCGTTCTTTTCATTTGTGAAACGGACAAAAAATCCAACTGTCCATCATATACTTCTTGATAAGCGTCTATGATAGGTTTCAACCGTTCACGCCTAGGCAAATAAAACCTTTTATCAGGGTCAATTTCATCTGTTTCGATGTACATGAAGAACGAATCGACAAGATACCTGGCTTCAAAACAAAGGAGCCTATCGTTTACGTCAATGAACAATTCCTGAAGGTCACTGCTCACGTAATATGCCTGACTGATAAACAAATCCCGGATTTGCTTTGTCTGTTCCAAAATGTACTTGCGGTTTTCGTAATCCCGTTCGACCACGTTATTAGCGAACGCAAGATATTCAGCCGGGTCAAATTCATCCAACTTACCCCGGTTTTTAAGGTCTTTCAACCATAGATTAAAGCCGTTTAGTATTTGATTTTCCTCTGAATTGAGTGCCATTGACGTAGCTTCCCTTAAAAAAATAATTTTCAAGAAAAGCCACCTTATCGGCTTCAGATACGTGTCCACCTTATCGGACACGCTGCTTGAAATGATTAGTTCTTATATATCAGCGTGTTCTGCTTTGAATTTTGCTACTGCATCTGTAGCGATTTTAGTTGCTTTGGCTTCGTTATCTTCATTTAAAAACAAAACGCAACTGTAAAAACGAAAATTTGAATTATTAAAAATTCTAATATCAGTATTTTCATTATAAACACTTGGAAATTTGTTTATAAACTCTACATAGCCATCATAAAAAACCCTAAACTCATATCGGTATATTGGTTCTGTTTCAGGCACATCAAAATTATCAAGTTCCACTTCTTCAACAAAGTATGAAGTATAAGGTCGTTAAAAATAATCACAATACTTTTCAGCTTTTTCTTTGTTGAAAGTCGCATGACATATGTGATAGTCTGAATATTCGCCCTCTGTTATAATATATACCTTCACAATATCTTTCCTTTCGAATTGCGGGGGAAGGATTTGAACCTTCAACTACAAGGAAATGAACCCAGTGAGTTACCAGACTACTCTACCCCGCCAAACAGAGCCAGTAGGATTTGAACCTACGCATCACGGAGTCAAAGTCCGTTGTCTTCACCGCTTGACTATGGCTCTAAATGTTGTCTCTGTTTACATAAATTCACGATTGCTTCATCCGGTGTTTTTCCTTTACCAATTATAAATTTTTGTGCTTCATTATGCCAAAAATTCATACAAACTACATCTTCATCGTCAAAAGCACCTTCGCTTTTTTCATATAAATCTTCTACGGTCATATTAAATGCAAGCCAATTACCTTTAGAGTAAACCCCATTGTATCGGTCTTTTATTATTGTTATCGGATAACTACTGATTTCACTTAAAAACATTCTCTCAACCTCACGTTCTATCTGACGCATCATTTTTTTGCGTGACGACTTCGCAGAGTTCATCATATTTACTCATCTCGCTACAACTCTCCTTTTAACCTCCGCAACCGTAATCCCATTTGTCCCCCGCCTGATCTCTACGTCACCGTTCTTCAAAGCTTTGGCAATCGCTTCGGACTTGCTCACTATTTCAGCTATCAGTTTGTTCGTTTGACCATCCATTAATTTAATCCTCATCATCTGTAAACGGTATCGTAATCGGAACCAATATATCTTTATTAACCGTAATAGTAGGAATATTTTCAGGTGATATATTGATTGTTATATAAAGATTTATAGTTTTAATATTTCCATCTTGTTTATCCCCTATAACACGTCCTATTAAATCACCGGCGTATTCCCGAATATAATCACCACATTGAGCAACTACAACAACTACATCATCATTGTTTCGATAATACCCTGACTTATAATTTATCATCTTTCACCTCGAACAAGATTTTTTTAGAAATCATCACATCGGCATCCGTATTACTATCTATTTCTCGAAGTGTTAATGTATCGCTTTGATCATTGGAATAAACATTATATAAGTCAATCTCCGCATCATCTGAAAATGGAAACGATTCCCGTATAGCTGAAATTGTGTTATTCAGTTCTCGTATTGTCGGTCTTCTCATCTTTATTTTCCTTTAAGACACACCCGCTATGCCAGAAATCCGCTACATGAGGGCTGTCAATGTTAGCGCAAACCGCTGTGAAATCATCGTGATATTTACATCCTTGACATATAAATCTTTGTAATCGTCCATATCTTTGGAGTGAGCGGCGGGGCAACGTTCGGTTGCTTGGGGACATAGGGTAACGCACCCCGCCTATTTGTATGAAGGTAGAATATAACTCTGAATGAGTTAATGCTTTCGGTAAGGATTTGAACCTTACATGGCTTGCTTTATGGCCACTTTGTCCGAACAAGCCTAATCGTTCCTCGACTAACAATGTCTACCCATTCCATCACGAAAGCACTAATTTTTCAAAGTCCTACACGCATAGCTTTTAACTATACCCATTGTCCCTAAGACTAGGGACTCCCTCTGTCGTGTGATTATCACGAACCACCACCTCGGACAGCAACGTTGCTATTTGCCCTACACGGCTTTACGCCCTACCTTGTCAGCCACGCGCCACTGAACACCAACACCTCACCCTCGGGCAAAATATCTTTTGCGCTATATTCTGAGCCTAGCACTAAGCCTTGCGGGGGACAACTTGTATCCCACCGCGAAAGTGGACGGAGCATTTGACCGCTCCTTTAATCACAGCCTTACGCCGTATCCACCGAAAGGAGGCAATCCAATGATAAAAATTGCCAGAAAAGCCTTTATGTCCAAATTGCTACCGCGCATAGCAAATAGACACCAATGAGAAAAACAAGAAGGTCTTTGCTCTTGTTATCGCTTACTTTCGTAAAGCAATAAGTAAGCAAAGCCATTGTCAAAAAAGCTATCGTCGTTACAACTATCTTAAATACACCCACTATCATTTATCCCTCATAACTTCTATGCAAACGGCAATTCTTCATCAATTCCGCTTGGAATATTCATAAAATCATCAGCCTGGGTCTTTGATGACTCGCCGGATTTGTCCTGTGCCGTGTTTGACTTCTTCTCCACAAAGTCAAATTCCTCGACCATTACATCGGTTGTATAGATGGTCTGGCCGTCTTTATTTTTATAATTCCCGGTCTGGATACGCCCGGAAACAGCGATTAAATTGCCTTTCTTGAAATACTTAGCGATATTCTCTGCATTCTTTCCAAAAGCCACGCAGTTAAGAAAATCTGCATCGTACTTCCCGTCCTGATTTTTGAAATTCCGATTAACTGCTATTGAGAAACGAGCAAACGACTTGTTATTTGCCCCGCCAGTCCTTAAATCGACATCTTTAGTTAACCTACCCAAAAGTATTGCTTTATTCATTCTCTTTTCGACCCTTTTTTATTTTTTTGAGATTTTTCAAAACCTTGCCTATTTTGCAAGATTTGACTTTCTGATCTTCTCTTTGTAGAACGGACACTGCTTATCAAAATGCGTGTCATTCAGTATTGAGCAAAACCCTTTATTCTGATATGCGAAACACTTATCTCTATTCTGTTTGCATGGGATAAATGCATTAATCGGCTTCATTGTTCTCTTTCTCTTAATGTCAATAAAACAATCATTGCAACCATATTCATAAAGGCCGCTATCAGATTGAGTGTTTTACCATCTGGATACCATAGCCAGATATTCAGTACACTTAATAAACCTGTTAATATTGCCAAAATAATACATCCCATATCCCCTTATACTTCCTCTCATAATTTACCTCTTTATCTTTTCAGAATTTCATTTGCTTGCCTGAATAATTCTGTGTCCAGAAAAACAGGGTGTTCTCCCGTGACTTTTTCTCCGTTATACGTTACTATGCCGATGTAAAAATCATTCTCAATGATAATTTTTAATGCCTGCTTACTAAATTCGCCGCCTCTGGATGTTCTATATCCTGCTTTATCGCAATAATCCTTAAGTTTTGATAGACTTCGTAATTTGACATAATTCTCAAAAATGTCTTTGACGATATCTTGTTTGTCAATATCAATAACTACTTCGTTTTTTCTCCACTTATAGCCATATGGCAATAATCCGCAAGGTTTATAACCTTTTTTTGCTCTATTACGACGACTTTCAGTAAATTTCTTTATCAGTTTCTTTCTTCCAGAAATATTTTGTAACTCGACATATGTGTTTAAAAAATTACCAAGTTTATCGTCGGGATCGTCATATATCGAATACCACGGATGCTCTATATCAATAACATTTACTTCCTTGTCTCGTAGGATTTTCTTAATAACAAGAGCTGAAACATTATCTCGCCATAACCGAGATATCCCTGAAACAATAACTGTATCATTCTTTTTGAGCGAACCTAGCATTTCATTCAATGCGGGTCTATCAACTATCGTCCCGGATATTGCATCATCCTCATACCATTTATCAATTACGATACCGTTCTGTTCACAGTATTCCTCAATCATGTATTGCTGAGTCTGACAACCGTTCTTATCCGCTTGTGTCTTTGTTGACACTCTCATGTATGCGTATGTACTCATGCTTGACCCTCCCGGATAATCCTGTTAAGAGTCGGCTGAGTAATGCCACACATATCAGCAAACGCTTTCTTCGTTATTTCACCAAGGTCATATGCCGCTTTCGCGATTTCATAAATCGAAGAATCTATCTGTTTCTTCTTGCCGCCTTTGTATTTTCCCTGGGCTTTCGCTATTGCTATCCCTTCAGCCTGCCGCTTACGGATATTTTCTCTCTCTTGCGCGGCAACATACGAAAGAACTTGTAACACCAAATCCGATATAAACTGTCCTGTCAAATTTTGAGCATTGACTGTTGTATTCAAGAGCGGCATATCCAAAACAATAATATCGGCCTTAATAGTCTTTGTTATCCTGTGCCATTCTTCAATTATCCCGTCATAGTTTCGGCCTAACCGATCAAGCGAATGGAGAACAACTACATCGCCCTCATGCAATTCCGATATCATACGCTGATATTCAGTACGGTTAAAATCTTTACCAGATTGCTTATCCGTGTAAATCTTATCAACACCGAATTCTTGTATGCTCTCGATCTGCCTTGTCTCATTCTGGTCTTTACTTGATACCCTTACATAACCTATTCGCATTATAATTACCTCGCTTTCAAAAGATTTTTATAAGATAATTATAATCAATTTTGAGTATTTACGCAATAGATATTTATTTATTTCCCTTGACTTTTCTTTCTTTTTTGATTATTTTAATCTAAAAAAAGGAGAACTCATAATGGTATCAAATAAAATCCGATCAATCATGAAAGATAAAAATATCTCGAACAAACAACTCGCAGAATATTTAGGAATCCAACTGCAATCCCTTCACAACAAATTTTATCGCAACACCTTTACCGTCAGTGAACTTATTAAGATTTTAGATTTCCTTAACTGCAATCTCGTTATTGAGTCCAAGCCAGATACTAAAATCATTTTGACTTTGGATGATTGATTTTCTGTGTTCGTCGGATCATCGGTATGCCATGATGTTTACGCCAGTTATTCGACTTCGTCAGAAGCCGCCATATTAACCGCCAGTCGCAATTTGCTGTTGCGGTAAAATCACTTGAAGTCATTGTGACCGTTGCCGGTATATCATTCTCGGATTCTGATTCTATGTCCACTTCAGGCAAATAACCTAACCGGCCTAGCTCTCTATACTCTCCGTCATGACACCTCGCATAATATATTCCATCTGTCTCAGGTATATTCTTCGGCGGCATATACATCCTCTACTCATAAAACTCCATATGTGGATAGCCATACATATTATCCCAATCCACCACTATGATCTTGCTATTATACCGACCATCAGTATTGTATTCCTTCGGAATAACCTTTAAATGGACTCCCTTAGGAACTAGTCTCTTAATCTGACTTAATACCTTCTCTATCCCTAAAATACAAATATTAGGTCTGTTGTTATCGTCATATCTTTTTAATTGCTCTATGACGTTTATTATGTCTTCTTTGGTGTATGACATTGGTTGTTTGACCTTTATAATATCTTTATTGAGTGTATTAGTATTTTAAGATATAAAGGCTTTTTTGGTGCGAAATTCCGGAGGGGACTAATTTGGGCGGGGCGACGGTCTGGTATAAACCCCCTACCCGGTCGGTTTGTCGCTCGTTCCTTTCAGGGATACCCGCTCCCGGCGAAAGGTTTCTGCCTTTTTTACTGCCTGGGATAGCTGTTTTTTATCGGCATATTGCACAATAAAAGCGGGGTGTACCCTGTTTTTAAGCCCTGGAAGCCCTCAAAACCCGCAAAACCGCATTTTTTATCCCGATTCTTCGATCGTTTCAAGCCTTCCGACCGTTTCAAGCCTATCTCCAAGCCGCGCGGCTAATTGCCTGTTATCGAGACTTGGAACATTCCGGCCGGGTTCCCGTGATACTCCCGGCATATTATGCCCGTAAGAATAGTTCAAAGCTTCCAGGGTTCCGACTACATTCCGTTTGCCCGTGATCCCGATAGCGGTTAAGCTGTCCTCTTCTAGTTCGCGCAGTTTTTTGATAAAATCCGACCGTGACGAGGTTGCCGCCTTCCCTGTGTACCTGTCATCGTTGTATGTCTCTGTATCTCTCCACCCATAAAGCGTTGACCTTCCAACACCTGATAATTTACTAAAACCAGAAAGGGTAATAGCTTTATCGTAAGTATCAGCAGTAAATTCATACCACAAAAGCAAATCATAAAGTTTAAGAATATCATAAGCACCATAGTTTGTTTTCAAATCATTACAAGAATTATTGACAGAGTATAGAGGTTTTATTTTAAGCGAACTATTGTCATTTAAGAAAGTATGAATATATATATATTTCATACAACCATGAAAAACATTCTGTGATTCTTTCTTCAGATCACAGTTATATTTTTCACAATAATCACTTAACCAAAAATCTAAATCATTATCAAATATTTCAGCGGTATTAAGTTGTGAACAAACTATAGTATCACTCATAATCTTAAACTATAATAATATATATAATACCCGTCGCCGGTTGACGGGATCGCCTTTTGGCTGTGTCATTTCGTTCCCTGAAATCCGTCGCGAGCTTCCCTCAATTGGCCGCCGATCAGGGTATGAACCACAACATCTAGTATACTGCCGAGTTAATAACCGCAACATCATGTGGTTATGAGTAATAAATAGCAAACTTATCGTTGGAAGTCAAGAAAAATTTTCGACAAAAAAAGAGCCGGAATGATCCGACCCTCATAGCATAAATATCATACTATGTCAAGACTGAAAGAAAAACAAAAAAAGACCGCCCTATTTTGACGGCCTTTAGCAGATATATAACATCACTGTAAATTGTGATATACAATGATTTCATTCTCTAATTTTTGATAATATTTCTTGCTTATCTTTTTCCGTTTCCACGTATTTAATAATATCCCGCGGTTGCATTTCAAGAATACAGCAAAGCCGGTTAAGATTGTCAAGTGAGATGCTTGTATCATAGTTTTTGAATTTTGCCATAGTTGCTTGACCGAATACTCCTGTGTTACGTGCAACTGTCGTATTTACTCCTACTTTTTTCAATTCTTCAATTATATTGATTTTGTATTCTATCATTTTTTAACCCTCCTTTTTTTAATCATATTATATTATGGTGAAAAATTCAATATAAAAAAATCTCAAAAAAATGTGAATAACCTATTGACAATCACTATAATTAGTGATATTATATAATCAGTTCAAGGGAATACAGTTTTTCGACCGGGGCGGCTCTTATGGGCTGTGTCGGGTGTAAGAAAAACGCCCTTCTAAAAAATGAATATTGTAGGAAGAGCCGTCAACGTTTGCATTATGCGAGCGGCGGCACGGAGTAAAGCGAAATGGTGCGACCGGATGAACGAATGTTTCCGCCGCCTGAAAAAGTAGATATTTCGATAAACTGATAAAAGTTTGTATATTTTATAAAAATCATTTAAAATTTAAGTGATTTTTAAAAAGTATATAAACAAATAGGAAGGAGAAAACATTATGACATACTTCGAAGAATTCGCGAATGAATTAAACGTCAAAATTGAAACAGACAAAAACGGTTTTTACACAGGGAAATGCAAAGCCCTCGCAATTATGACGAATGAAGTAATTCTTTCTGATGATGAAGAAATATTTAATAAATCATGGGAAGAACAAAAGGAAATAATAAAAGAAAGCTTTTATAAAACATTTCCTGATATGAAATAAGATCCTTTGAGACATAATCGACCCGGTTCAAAAGAGCCGGGTCTTTTGTTTATAGATTTCATAAAGCCCGTTTCCATTCTGGAAGCGTGTTTTAAAAGTTTATAAACATTTTTCCTCAATGAAAGGAGATAATACCATGGAAAACACTAGATTTACAAGCAACGCAATAACAAGCAGGGCTTTTGAAACGGTCATTGACCGCATAGCCGATTATCCCGAATACATCGAAGAGCAGAATTTTAGCGATCTGCATAACGAGCTGTTCAACATGGATTATGAATACATTTATTATTCCGACGCAGTGAAAGACCTTGAAGAGTATGGCGTGTTCGATGCCATCGAAAGAATCAAGGAATACGAGCAGTTTAATTTTGGTGAAGTCAACACGGATTTCTCCGATCCTTGTGCGGTCGCTAACATGCTCTTCTACATTATCGGTGAAGATGTGATATATAACGTTGTTGAGCCGATCATTGAAGCCGCCGACGAGCCGGAAACGATCGACTTTGAAGAGCTTCACTCTTTATTAAATGAAGAGCTTTCAAGGATCGCAGCTTAATAAATCCCCTGACGAGTCGCTGAAAATTGCGACGAAACGCCGGAAACGGCGTCGGGATTATAAACAATATTTTGAAAGGAGTTAAAAAAATGATAAACAATAAACATATCTTTGACACTGCTAACCATGGAAATTATACTATTGCAAAGGCTGCCGCCGATAAAGCCGGGATGACATTTTATTCCGATTATCGCGCGAACTGCTTTAAATGTTATCATTTTGAGATAATAGCTACAACATATGATCAAGACGCGGTTTTAACAAATATCATTCTGGCATGTACGGCACATCCTGAACAAGATATTTATAGAAAAAAAGTTGCCGCCTACATTGCATCATAAAAAGTCGAAACGGGCACAAAAGCCCGTCGCGGTCGGGATAGCAACCCGCCGCCTGATGATGACAAGCTAAAAAGCGCAATAGAAAGGAGCCAGGAAAATGAACGATTTTAGAGAGCTTTACGATTTAGACCCTCATTTTGATATCCTTGATGATGACGGTCATATTATGGTAAACGGTCAGGTTTACACCTATGAAATAACGTTATCGTCTGAAATAGACGATGAGCATTGTTGCCGGGTTATGATCGACGGCGAGTATTATTATTTTGGTTGAAAAGCGCAATAGCGCAATAGAAAGGAGCAAAAACATGACAAAATGGAAAAATTCAGATTATGCGGAAGCTGATAAAGGGCGTTTTGACGCATGGCTTTTAAAATTCAATTATTCAAGCTATGAATATGAAGCTATCGCTTCAACATACGGGGATGTTGTACGACTTGAAAAAAGCGCAACTCCAGAAGATGCGGAAGCCATAAAAATATTTGCCGATCAATATGATTGCATAATCGAATAGATGAAAGCGCAATAGTATAAAAGCGGGAACTGACCCGCTTTTTTATTGCCTGAAAAGCGCAATAAGCCCCGGCAGAGGATGAAAAAGCCGCTCGTTACGGCTCCGGGGATTTCGGCATAGAAAGCCGCTTAATAAAGAGCTTGTATATCTCTTTTCAATGATTATACACGGAAGGCACGACGTAAACAGACCAAAAGCGCAATACAGAAAATTTAAGAAGAAAGGGACAAAACCATGGAAGAGAACATTTTAAGGATCGCATATCAGAGAGGAAACTTCAATGTAAATCTTGATTCTTTTTTACCTTGTACACAAAAGGAATTCAAGATGGTTTTAGAGCTTATCAATCAGGCGGCGAACATGGAAGAGCTTGTTAACGAGCTTTATGCCTATATCGCTGAAAAGCTTGAACAAGATGTTTATAGTATTCAGTATCTCCGCAAGTTTACGACTTTTGACGGATACAAAAAGAAAATGTCGGCCTTGAAGGATATTCTGGAAAAGAATTATACCTTCTTAACAATAAGACCGACCGAAGAGCCTGAAAAGAAAGTAACCGCAAAAAGCGCAATAGTCTATGTTCTTAACAGCAAAGTATATAGTTATGATATGCCGGATGCAAAGCTTGAAGTGGTTATTGGATGGAGGTTCAACAAAGCCGGTTATAATTTTGAGCTTATCAAGGTTCCATATGGTAACAAGGAGCGTTATGTTTTAAAGCTCTATGGCATAACTGTTAATAGTGAATACTATACAAGTCGTACAGCGGCGGTTGAAGCTGTCAATGAAAAGCTTCTTTCAATCCTTGAAAAGAACGCTGAAAGGCTTGCTATTATCAAGTCGCAGTATGAAAAGCTTATGTTAGAATCCGGTTATATGACAGTTGATGAAATCAAAAAGCCGGAAGCCGTCACGGTTCCTGAAACAAAATCCCAGGTTGCCGAAAACACCGAAAAGCGCAATACAGAGGTCGCGGCGGTCGCTGAAAAAGTCGCTCCGATCAAAAGAGTTGAAAAGCGCAATACGGCTTTACCAGGCAGACCGGCATATATTGGTTGCTTTATGGTACAGTCTTCCGGGCGTGTTATCCAGATTGATAGGCAGTCACTTGTTTCAGATGAGAGTGCAAAATGTGCAATAGGCTCAATTTCTGGAAGCCCTACGAAGTTTCCCACGTTTAGCGGCGGTCATTGTATCCGAACTGTAAGGGATCTGATAACAGCGCAAAAAGCCGCGCCGATCTATGACGGGCAGATAAAAACAAAACTCATAGCAAGCTTGGAGCGGGGCGGTTAGAAATAAAAACCCCTTGAAAAGCGCAATATGCTCAAACGATAGAAACCTATAAACATAACACTCAAAAAGCGCAATACGGCGATATGCAAGCGGGAGCTACATTGCAGAGGCTCAAAAGCGCAATGGAGGTATTTAAAATGAGAACATTACCAGAATGCAAAGAATATTTCAAGGACGTTCATACATCATTGCTCATAAGTACGGATATTTTAAAACAGCCGTTGACTGAATCGGAATTAGAAAAGTATACGGCGATAAAACAAAGTGATGAGGCAAGATACAATATGTTTTGTGAAGCTTTGAGCTTCATATACAGAAAAGACTTCGATATTGTGAAAAATGTTTGGCTTCAGGAATCTTTGAATGAGCATTATTCAAACTTAAAAGCGCAATAGAAAGGAGACAGAACAATGTTAGATAAGAACGGAGTAGAAATCAGAACAGGCGACATTGTGAAAATCAGCAACGCCTATTTTAAGAATGACAACGGGCTTTACTACGTGGAATACTCTCCCGGCGATGCTTCATGGAACGGCGAAAATCATAGCTTACATAAGATTAAGCGCAATGGTCAATTAAGCACTGCAAAATATAGCACGGCATTTTGGCCGCTGTGCGCGTTCACAAACGACCGCATGAAGAACGCTATGGCTTATGAATGGAACCGTGAACACGCGACTATTGAAATCGTCACCGGGATCGACACAAGCTATATTGCCGATCATTTCAAAGAGTTAGCTGTAAGCCATGCTGAATCATCAAAGCAGTACGGCTATAGATGGGGAGAAAACAGCGAATGGGCTGTTAGATACATGGAGATATCTGAACATTATCAGTCGGTCGCTAACAGGATAAGCGCATAAGCGCAATGGGGAGAATAAGGGGGAAAGCGCAATGAACGATCTGTACTTATGGTTGGAAATACTGAACCGGGACATAGAGAACGGTTTTTACTTCGATGCTTTGGGGGACATCGAACAAGTCAAGGTTTGTCTGGCAGATGCCCTCAAAAGCGCAATAGAGAAATACGCCGAAGGAGGTCAGGCATCATGAAATACGTTTACATTGTTATAGAATTAAGCGGCGATACGCCTAAGATATGCGGAGTCTTTAAGAACCCGGAAGACGCAGAGAAGGAAGCCTACAAAGATATGTCTGTATGGCGTAACATCGTCAAAGAAAAAGTCAGATAGGAGGTATTAAGATGGGATACGTGAACGGGCTTGATTTGCACAGAGAATTCATCTATCATGGGAAGCGACTGATACTGGACGCGTCATATATCAGCGCAAACACGATAGAGGTTATGCTGATGGACGCTAAAGATTCTGCTATAGAGTACGAGTGCAAGCGTACAAATGATCCTGATGAAGCGGAACGGATTTATAATGATATCCGTTATCGCTATGCCGATCAACCGCATAAGAAATTGACCGGAGCATATGCAAAGCTTCGTGAAGACCTGAAAGCCGCTCTTTATGTTGCTGAATTGACCGATGATCCCGAAGATGGCGGGACTTGTAACTTCGATTCTCCCGGTATCATCCAGAACGGATGGCGCGAGTCCATGGTCAGACAAGCCGCAAAGGAAGCCGGAACCACCGTCTTCAAATGGAAACCATACGGCGTGACTTGTTGGGTTTTCGGAGTCCCTGGCGGCGGTCAGGCAAACCGCAGAAGTAGAAAAGCTGAAGCTATGACGCAATGTTTGAAAGATTTAGACTATGATGCGATAAGCTACAGCGCAATGGACTAGAAAAGCGCAATACGAGGTTTTGAAGCATGAGCATAACCCATGATCCAGAATTCTATCTTAACAGGATGGCGAAAATAGAACAGTTTCGGAACAGAGGCTTGACGTATGCTGAAATAGGTCATATTTTTGGCATATCTGTCAGCCGTGTCCGGGCGATCTGCGTAAAAGCCAGTCGCATGAAGCGTCACCCTGAAGAAATAGAAGCATATAAGAAATCGTTTGGTCAAAAGCGCAATAGCTAAAATGCGCAATACGTGTTATAATAGATTTTCAAAAAGAAAATTTCAATGTTAAGAGGAGAAATAAATGGACAAACTTATAATAGCATGGAACAAAGATGGAGGTTATATAAAAATAAAAATAATAAATAGCCAAAACGAGATAATATATTCGGCCAATACTACTGGATATGATTTTGGAAAAGCTATAGCATCTGGCAATCCATGTCTTTTAGAAAGAACTTGTAATAATCTAATATTAACGGAGAAACCAGACGAAAACAGTAAACATATTAAATAAATATGATGTCAAATGTTTTATTTGTACTTTTAAAATAATACTCTTACTATACTTATAATAATTCTAAAAAGCTTTAATAATAGCGTAACACAAAATATAGTGGTATAATTATTCTTACTACACTATATATAGGGTATAATAATGAGATATCACAATATTACAAAAGATGATATGCTAAACGGTGATGGTTTGAGGGTTGTGTTATGGCTTTCAGGTTGTTCACATCATTGTAAAGGTTGCCAAAATCCTATCACTTGGAATCCAGACGGCGGCCTTGAATTCGATCATGCCGCAAAAACCGAATTATTTGATATACTGTCAAAAGATTATATTTCCGGCATCACATTCTCAGGTGGCGATCCGCTTTATGAGTCAAATCTTCGTGGTGTCGAAGAACTCATTGACGAGATTAAGCAAAAATTCCCTCCAAAAACAATCTGGATATACACTGGCTTTACATGGGAACAAATAGAGCATTATACATTTTTGCAAAATGTAGACGTTATAGTTGACGGTAGATTTGTTGAAAACCTAGCAGATAACAAATTGATCTGGAAAGGATCATCAAATCAGCGTGTGATCGACGTAAAAGAATCTTTGCGGTTAGGTAAAGTCGTTATCCACTGTCCTGACTATAATTAATATGCACGTATACGCCCCTATTTTTCGATTTTATCCTCTCAGGCATTAATTTATACCTTTGAAGCGTCAGAATTGAAATTTACCCCTCTAAGCAACGTATACAGTGCATATAACAGGCAAAAGAAATCACTCCCCGTCAAAAGCATTTTCAACTGCTTGCTCTTTGTCCTTTTCCAGAACATGAATATAGATATTATAGGTCGTCGATACGTCCTTGTGACCCAAAAGAACGGAAACGGTCTTAATGTCAACTCCTTTGCTCAAAAGAATTGACCCGTAGCCGTGGCGTAATGAGTGCGGCGTGTATCCTTTGTCGGATAACCCAACATTCTTAAGCATCCTCGTAAGCGTTCGTTCTATCTGCCGTTTATCGTAGGGATTGTTTACGGCTGTCAAGAAAACATGATCCGAAGGTTTGTGATCTGGGTACATGGCATCCATGATGCATAATACCTCTCTGGCTCTACTCGGAAGTGGGATTTTGCGCTCTCCGCTCTCGGTTTTCGTGCTTTTCTGGACTTGCATATAGGTTTTATGCCGACCGTTCATAACAGCGTTACCGGCTTCATCCCGAACAACGATCTTTTGGGAGCTTTCCTTGACCATTATTCGCTTAAAGCCGTCCTCGACATATTGCCATTTAAGACCTACGGCTTCACTCACTCTCAGGCCGCTATACATGATGAAAACAATTACCTGTGCCGCAGTTCCGTATAAAGGTGTGTTTCTGGACGTAAGCTTCTTAGATTCTGTATACAAAGCGTTCATATCCTCTTCCACGATAAACTGGATATCCTTCTTTTTGACCGCCACATTGATCTCTTTTGGCTTCTTGATATCTTCCAGTCTTAGCGAAGATGATACATACCCTTTTTTCTGCCCGTAAAGAATTGACTGCTTTATGACAGTCCACGACTTATCTATCGACCCTTTCGAGTACCTTCCTGCAAGCGCATACAAGAACGACTGAATCATTTCCGGGATAAGCCCTGTCAGTTGCTTATTCGCTAAGTCGTACCCATCAAAGTCAATGACCCGCTTGTAAGCGTTCTCATAAGCATCATAGGTACTGGCCGCAATATCAGGTTTGATCTCTGAAAGCCATTCAAGGCATAAATCAGATACAGTCTTAACTTTATCATCGGCCTTGACTGCTTCCATAATTTGTTTTTCTTTACGCTTCCTTTTTTCTTCCAGTTCTTTGGCAGTTTTAGCGCAAACTTCCCAATCTCCGTTAGGTGAAACATAGCGTTTATACGTCACGCCACGGATAATTTTGCTCCCATAACTGCCCTCTCCATTTTTTCTTTTTCCCATGATTTTTCAAGCCCTCTATTCTTTTTGGGATAATATTTCAAATTGCTCCCATAACTGCTCCCATAATTGCTCCCATAATTTAAACGACTTTAAACGATTTTAAGCGGTGCTAAACGACGAAACCCCTAAAAATCAAAAAGGCGAAAACCGCTTATTTTCTACGATTTTTCGCCCTTTTTCGTTCTCGGAGTGACAAGATTCGAACTTGCGGCCTCTACCTCCCTAAGATAAAACGAAAATGCCCTCAAACCCCTATGTTTACTGGATTTTTGGCTTTCAAAATTGCTTGCTCCCATAATTTAGTCCCATAATTGAAAACCAAAAGCGAAAACCGTATAAAAAGCATAGATTATAACAGGCGTTTTCACAACTCCAAGATGTAGGGGTAATCTGGCGCATGGCACAATATCTTGAAAAACAAAAAAGCAGTCGCGTTGACTGCTTATAATGTTATCCCCGATCCTTTATGTTCATGCAGGTATTTTTTAAGTTCAATGTCACTCACAAGCCACTGGTTACTGATCCGAATTGCCGGAAATCCTCTCAGTTTAAAAAGTTTATATGTTTTACCTATACCGATATGGAGCATATCGCTTACCATTTTCGGCGTAAGATAATTTTCAGCCATCCTATCACCGCCTTTCTCCCATTATTTGTATGCCTGTCTCAGACTCGCAAAGAGCAATCATGTCTTCAGGTCTTCCCTCGAATTCCGTCCATATGCGCTGTGATTCAACAAAGATTTCGTTTATACGTTCATATCCAAAACCGCATTCGTTATGAAGAGCTATAGCCACTGCCGCATATATTTCTGGAATGATCTTGTCTGAAGCTTTATTGATAGCATCTGCCTTGTTTAATTCAGCCAAAACCCGCATTTTATTAATAAACTTGTTATTCTTTGCCATTCTCTCCCCCTATCCTTTTATAAAACTGTTCATCTGCTAGTTCATATCGTTTCCTGATATTCATTATATCCGCATAGTTTGGAAATCTCTGATACAATTTTTGCCAATATCCACAAGTCTCAAATTCTGGACATCCGCACCGGTATACACAGTTGGGTTGCATTGTAAGAGCTATTTCATGCTCACCTTCTTCTCGAATCGCTCGTTTCAAATCTTCCATCTGTTCTCGTGTCTCGGGAGCTGATTTAAAACATAATCTCCACCTTGAAACATTAATCAGAGCTTGTGCGTTTGCCCGGATATCCATGTTGACGGGGCTATCTTGCGGCTTCTTGTCTCGGTCTTCACCTGTCCGATCACTCCGCTGAGTAGATATCCATTTATCCCACCCTAGCCAATGCCGGGAAAAATGAACGCTTACCCATGACTTAATACCTTTCCACGTCCATTTAATACTGGCAAGCCGTATCGGTGAATGCTCTGAGATTAACAGCTTTGCAACAAAATCCTTTGACGCACGTATCTCTGTCGGCTCTTTCCCCATCGTGGCACGGCACTCATTTTTGATCTCTGTCCAGTCACAATCAATCTTGGTTATTTTT
>JAEEGL010456878.1_pt1 | contig 53252 bp, 49 predicted proteins | sample 9134231 | NCBI WGS metagenome assembly JAEEGL01 (sample SAMN16246548, study PRJNA631951) | gut metagenome | biome: gut microbiome; feature: rumen; material: fiber-attached | host: Bos | place: Iran: Karaj | collected 2018-10 | reverse complement strand
GACTTCAATCTTCGGAGGTTTCATAAAATGGTATTTGCGTAAGTGTCTCACCGTGCCTGGATTCCCGGATTAAAAAGAGGGAAGAGAAAGGCAGAAGGGAGTTTGGAAAACCTCGCTCTCCCCTCCTCCGGGAAAAGAACCGGTTTAGTACGGTACGATACAAGTTTATAATACTAAACAACTGATAATCAATTAGTTATCTAACAGCAAAGATATGTTTTTCCCGGCAATTTGCAATAGTCGGAGCGGCATTTTTTGAAAAGATTTTTCGTGTTTTTGGGCGGGTTTTGGCCAGGTCCGGTCAGCGTTATTCAGATCATGTCATAGACATGAATCCGGTAAACTTTCAAGTACCATTTGAATTGTCCGGAAATGTTTGTAATTTTGACGGAATGTTACCCCGCATATTATGGCAAAGACTGGTTACCTGTTCCTCGCGAAGGGCTACAAGGCCCGTGAGGAGGACATCGCATGGATGAAAGAATTCGGATGCGACGAGATCGTCGTGGAGGAAGGGATCCAGGAGAGACTCCGTCCGCAGTGGCGCAGGCTCCTGACCCTCCTGAAGAAGAACGACGAGATAGTCGTCAGCAGTCTGAGCAACGTCGTACGCGGCATCCGCGAGCTGGGGGCGTTCTTCGACCTGTGCCGGGTCTACAAGATCCGGATTGTTTCAATACACGACAGGATCGACACGAAGAACGAGTTCTTCCCCGAGACAACGGCCGGTGACGTCATAGACACGATCAGCCGCATATCCGAGGAGTCCACGAAGGTCCGCAGGAGCGAGGGCCGCATCGTGCGGAACCTTAAGACCCAGCGGAAGGAGAAGACCAAGTCAGCCCTGAAGATGGACAGGGAGAAGATGATCGTGAACATGTACAAGTCCGGCCACGCTGTGGACGACATCTGGAAGGTCAGCGGGTACAAGAGCCGCACGACTGTCTTCCGCGTGCTGAAACGCAACGGCGTCGAGCTCAACCGCCGCTCCTCCCCTGTCACAACTGGTGAAGTTGAAGCCAAGTAATCAAGAGATATGAACCAGGAGAACACAATCAAGTGTCTTATTCCCCAGCCCATCATCGATAACCTGCCCTCCGGCAGGCGAGAGGAGGCGGCCGGGATGATCGTGCATTTCTTCAAGGAAGCAAACCCCGAGCTTTTTGATCAGCTTGGCACCCTGGATTCGCTGACGGAAGATATCAGATTTGAATGCATCGAGAAGATACGTCTTGCCGCGCTCGAAGCACATAAATTCCATTTGGAGTCAGCTCAAAAAGCCAGTCAAGGAATAGACTAACAAAGACATCATCAACATTAATGATTGTTTGGCCAACAAAAAGTTGTATCTTAGCAAGTAAAGGGCAAGTTACTATTTACAACACATATCAAAAGCATTATTACTATGACACGAGAAGAACAACTGAAATTATGCACTGTCTGCAAGAACAGGAAGGTGGATCTTGAAAGAGGCCTTGTTTGTTCTTTAACAAATGAGTATGCCGCTTTCGAGGGTGAGTGTAAAGATTATGTGTTTGACCAGGAAGAGAGTGAAAGAAAGGAAAAGCAGGCTGAAGAGATTAAGAAGTCATATAGAAAGCAGGATTTATATAATGATGTAGTCTTCTGCTTGTTATTCTCATATTTTTCTGGAAGAGGGCATGGTCTTCCCGTTTTCTTAATTACTCTCGTTGTCATAGCTATTGGCTTTGTTTTAAGCAATTGCCTGCTCATCCAGTATGAGAAGAAAAAAGGGGAAAGGATAAATGATACTGTCCGCTCAATAATAAAAGATGCTTTTGCCATCTTGGTTACATTCCTCATATTGATTGCCCTTTAATCAGACCAGCGTTTATTCAAAATGGAAGACAGTGCCAAACGTTCAAGGATAGTCGGGATAGTCGAACTCCTTGCGGGCTTCTTGTTCGTTATTGTTTTCGGTTCCAGGATAGTTCCGGGATTAACTGGTTCTTTGCCGGACGTCACCACCGGAAAAATCATTGCCCAGATAGTTGCGACCCTCATTGGCATGGGGTTCATGTTCTATGGACTTAAAGAGTACAATGAGAACTCTGACAGGGCCCTGATTCCGTTGTATTTCTGGGCTATGGTGGTTGTAGGGGTTGTCGCAGGTACGATTCAAACAATCGTATCCGTTTCGCAAGATGTTTCCAACCTCATTATTGTATATGAGCCTATTGCTATCATAGCAATTTCAATCCCGATTTTTTTCGCTTTCCGGGATAATAAACCGACTCTTGTCCCGTTGTGTATTTGCTTCGTTCTTCTTTATGTTATTGGGACAGTCATTGCGCTAATCATCTATTTGTTAACAGGAGAAGGTTACCCTATTTCTACAATAGTATTGCGCTTTATCTGGGGAGTAGGATGGTTGCTTTATTTTCTTTATTCTAGAAAATTGGGAGCTGTCTATCCGAAAGAAGCAAGGGTTACTCCCAAATGGGCGAAATGGGTTGTAGGCATCTATACTCTCTTAGGTATTGCAATGATTATCCTGGCATACATTGGAACCATTGATGAGGGCGTCTTCAGGGAAAATTATACGATAGATGAAGTGATCGCAGCTGCGAATCAGGATCTTCCTGCAGAGCAAGATGACGGGACCATATTAAACAGCATAGAATTATCAGGCAAACAGATCATCTATCATTATCTGCTTCCTGGAATAGGTGCAGATGAAATAGATGAAACCGCCATCAACAAGTATGCGGACTTCCTTTGTGAACAGGAAAAGTTCTTGATTGCAAATAAAAACGCTGCTGCGGTTTATGATTATTGCGCCGATGGGTATTCTGTCAATGATGTTTTTTCCGATTCTCTTGGACGTACCATTTACACATATAGTATTGTGCCGGATGACTATAGGCAATTAATCGAGGAAGGATACCAGTACCGAACGAGTGATACCGTTTTCAGCTCTTTGGTTGATTATTATACGTCCCTCGCACCGTACTATTTGTTCGAAGGGATCGTAGCAGAGAAGATTGAATACCTGCCTGCCGAGAACAAGATGCGTTTTCATCTCAGATTACCTTCTACTGATGACCTGAATAGCTACTCTAAAAACTATCTCCAGAGTACCTTATCTAAAAACTGGTATTCATTATCAGACGAGCTGCTTACCCTCTCCGGGTTTAATAAGATTGATTGTGAGTTCGATGTATTGACAAGTACTGGCCTCTCTTGGACGAAATTCACGATGTCTCCACCATCTGCTATCTAATGAATGTAAATCACCTTTTATATGTCCGAAGAACATACAAATATCGAAGTTCAAGAACAAGAGACCGTTGTTGAGCAGATTGTAGATCAAACACCAAAGGCGGAGGCAGTAGTCTCTAACGAAGATGCCCTCACGAAGGATGACAAGAAAAGTCATGTAAAGGAAACAGAGCTGCCACTCGAGGAGAAGATACAAGTATGCTATTATTGTCAGTTCTTTACCAAGAACCAGAAATGTTCTCTGACGAATGGAGAACCCAAATTCCTGGGTAAAGAATGCGGTAATTTCGTTGAGAATCCTAAAGCCAAAAAGAATATGTGGACGTCCATTATTGTTCGTTCAATTATGGCTGTACTCGCTTTAATTTGGGGTGTACAGGATGTTCAAGAAGGTCTTTCATTATCTAGTTCTAGTCCTTCCAAGATGATCTGGGGGTTTGTTCTGGTGTTTTTCGGAATAGTGCTGCTTGTGAGCGCATATAAGGGCTATAAGCTTAACAAGAGCAGATAGTATTCTTCTCGGACTCAGCGCTAGTATGAGAATGAACCCGAAGGTCCCCAAGATAGAGTACTGCTATCGGGGACCTTCATTTGGATCTTGGCCATGATGCTATTTAAAACATCTCACCTTCGTTACTGCTACTCGTCTGGAAATTCCCGTCCGCCTGGAGGGTTAACTCGTAGGTAAGGATATTATTTTCAAGATATGACGGGGAACCGTCTTTAGAGTAGGCTTCACCCTTTAAGAAACCGCCACGGACTTTTCCATTCATTGGCTTATCCGGATACCAGCCCTTGCCATAATAGAAAAAGGTCTGATAGGTTCCATTCTTCAGATATATAGTTGAAGAGTTCCCGGCTTTGATATACCGATGCCCCGCGACACTACCATTCATGTTGTTATACCTCACAATGGCAATTACGTCAGAGTTGTAGGGAGCCTTGACAATAATCTCGGAATGAGGAGTATAATCATCAAAATACTGATTCTTCCCATACCACTGTGAGTATGGTTGAGACCCATTTGATAAAGAGTTATCGCCATAAAGGCTTTCCAGACGCCTATTCTCTGCCTCTTTACGTTCCTGTTCTTCTCTCAGTCGCTTTTCTTCCTGGGCTGTTTCAATACGCTCCCTCGCATCCTGAATGAATGAGCTATTAGGGTATTTCTGAATAAACTCTTCATATCCTTGTATATCATCACGCTGAATTCGGTAAAACTCGTTCTTGTGATTAGTATCGCAGCCAACAACCAGTGAAAATGATATTGCCGCAAGAAGAATCTTTTTGAAACAAGGCATAGTCTTTAATTTTGATTGTTAAAAAAGTGGTACTTCGTGATAATAAGCATCTAGTGCAACAAAGATAAAGATTCTATTCTAGATCTTTGCGGGTATTACTCGATAATCTTAAGATTGGCGAGCCGAACAGCAAGAGTTTTCTGCCCACAAGTAGTGAAATCCACAACTATCCTTCCAACATTTACGTCACAGATGAGTATTATCCCTTCTCCGAACTTTGGATGCAGGACCGTTTGACCTGGCGAAAAAACTTTTGTGTTTACACTCGGTTCTTCAGTTGTATCGCCAGGGTAATCAGCGAACACTGGATATCTCCCTTCAATGTAAGCTTTGATGAGACCAGCGTGTGATAGAGGAGATGAAGGATCGAGAACGTCGGGATTTGTTTCATAGTCCAGGAGCACAAGAGTTCCTGACTCGGATATGGACCTAAGACGAGCGATCAGATGACTGACTTTGTGGTCAAGCACCCATTTATAAGCTGGCAGATAGATTTGTTTTCTCGCCTCCAGATAATCAAGGAGTTCTGTACCACGAACACCCTTTCTGTGTCCCCTGCACGGTCCATTAACTCGCACTGTCCTTTTTAGATTCTTCATGGTATCATTCCGAAAACAGGAAGTATCTACGTCAACTGACCCAAAAACCTTAAGTCCCTGCCAAATGCCCTCGACAGACATGGAGGTAACACCATCGGAGAACGGTACTGGAATCCCGCCATGCGGATAGAAAGGGCTGAACTTCACCATCTCTGTTCCGGAATGGCTTGTGACATCAACGATAGCGGCACCTGGATATAAGCGGTCCAAAGTGCTCTGTTTCTTTCTTTTCGATTCAATGATAATCATGTTCTACAAATTTAATCAAATAACTTGAATAGAGGGGGAAATCCCCCTCTATGCTCTTCTCAGACCAATCATCCCCCACATTTCTTTCAACTTATCAAAACTATCTATCACAGCTACATTCTCCATCTCTTCTTCTTTAATTAAACTCAAATCCTTCACCACAGAGAATTCTCTCAATCCATTATTATATAACAGCCTTTCAACCTTACCTTTTCTTATCCCACTCACAAACATTATTCTTCCACCAACGATCTCACAGATCCTCTCCAAATCTTTCAACTCTTCCCTCTTTCCTATAACCTTCTTTTCAAAACTATACTCCATATTATTTCTCCTCATCTCTTCCCTCCTTCTTATCTTCCCACTTTCCCATTCTTCCACCTTTCTTCTAACATCTCTCATCCAATACCTCATCTTTTCATTTCCCTCTTCTTCAAATCTTTTCTCCAATTCTTTTATCCTCTCAATCATCTCCCCACACCCCATCATCACTTTCTTTCCCTTTAATTCCTTCATAAACTCTTTCTCTAACAATTCCTTCCCAACCATCTCTCTTACCATTTTTCTTCCCCTCATTTCATCCATCTTCCCCTCATCATACCCTTTCACCAAAACATTTTCAACCTGGATAACAATGACTTTCTTCATAGAGCTTAAAAATTATGTGTGAAAAAAACGCACAAAGTTAATGCGTAATTTTCACACATACAAGTTTTATTCGTGTTTTTTACCAGGATCGTAAATCGGACATTTTAAAATGAATTCCTGAGATTGATAATTCATCTGTAGTGTCATCTAAAATCACCCAGGGAGAATGAATGGGATGAAGGAAATCGCGTATGATGTGCATAGTTAAAGCAGGAGTGCTGCTTTGAGCCAGCATGATTGCCTTATGTCCCGTCTTCTTGTTTATTGCGACGTCTACAACTAAAACGGCATGGCCATAATAGCCGGGACCGGGTGATTCATATACAAAGACGTCCCCGGGGACTATATCGGCGAGTTCTTTCGGCTTCATCTCTCGCCTTAGTGATGATGTATTTGAGTTGTCAAACACTCCTCGGAGGTATTCTTCTAAAGCTTTTCTGTCATCATCCCCACCATATTTCTGGTCTTTACCAGAGACAGAATGGAAATGGATAGATCCATATTGACCATTACTCCATAAGTATTCTGCACGCATTCTCATCACAGCGTCCGCACACTGTTCTGTGTTGGCCAACATCGTTAAATCTAGGACAGCATATCCGTAATACTGGCCAAAAGCAAGATTCCCGCTATAGTACTTCATATGGCTTCCACGCTTCTGAAGCGGGAAATCTCGGATAAACTCTCCAAAACTGCCAGAATCAACAGCCACTCTTTCATATCCTCTAGGTACTGAGATCTCCCCTATCCTGCTTCGATTCCTTGGGTTGCTTATTCCACCCCAAAGTACCCAGAACGCCAAGACCAGCAATGTGATCGGGATAGCACTGATTAGCAGGAGAATGATTTTCTTCCGCTTAGACATAACTCCAGAGTAATAATGGTTGTGACTGCGAATTGATCAGTTTCTCCAAGTAATTCATCCCTTTTGAGGATACCGTGACGCACCCCTGGCAGCTATTACCGTGGAGGGGGATATACACTCTCCAGCACCATCGGTCTACCCAGGTAGAACGATGGATCATTATCCCCCTCCTGTATGCATTACTGCAACTTCTGTCCAGCCCTTTGAGCCGGAAACTCCGCTTAATCTTATAGCCATGTTTTTTCGTTACCTCAAAGCGTCCAAGGGATGAACACTGACTTCCAGGTTTATTACTGAACACCGGCTCACTCATTGTACTCCCACCCCCTATGCCATGCATCACATACGTCCTTGCGATGACCTTGTTCTTGTTATAATCCCACACAAATAACCTTGGGGTTCCGGAAGGGATTGAGTAATCAAGAAACAAAGCGTAATCAGTATTCATTCCATGACGTTGCGCATATTTAAAGGCCATAGCTGCTCGATCCTCAAGACTTATATCTGATGCCTCAATGCATCTCTGTTGGTTCGAGCGAATAACTAGGAATAGCCCGATAGAAACGAAAGTCAGGAGGCCTAGTCCAATGAGTAGTCTCTTTTTTGCTTTCATCATCAGAAGTATATGTCGACGTAATCAGTGCCTCCGTCAGGGGAAGGATTGTTCATTTCCCTCATGCGCCAGTATTTGCGTGCTCCGGCAATGGTAAAGTTGTAGGTTCCTTTTCTGGTGTAAGGCTTACCGTCATTGATATGGGAAACTTTCGTGATGATCGTACCGGTAATCCTAATATGCAATGGGGTAACTATTGTTACATATCCATCTATCTTCAGATAATCCCCATCATCACCGTTCTGCCCCCCTTTGCAGTAGATTCTCCCATCGGTTGTTTTAGTAAAAGTTACCTTTCCGAACTTTTTCCAAGAGATCCATTGAAGGGAGCAAGGATGATCTCCCAGGATATTTCTTGTTATAGTTTCTCGCTGCGAATCACTTAGCTGATAATGTCCTTTATCGTCTTTCTTCACATCAGCGAGTTTTACTCCGAAGTATTCTTTTGATAGCTGTCCTCTGCCAGATTCCAGTGCAAAGACCTCCGGATCATACCCTGTCTCGTTTTGTGCATTTAGCCCCCAGCATGATATACTGAGGGCTACTATTGCCGCCAGGACTATCTTATTCATAGTCTTAACTGTTTTCCTGACCGATAAACAGATTGTCCAGTTCTGCCCATGTAACATCGCTGGCTACGATCTTATATCCAGAGAAACGGAATTCAATTGTGACAGATCTGCCGTTCTCCTTTACATTGACATCCACTCCTTCGTGCGTAAAATGAGTTTTTGTGTTGCATTTATTGCGAACAGCCACATACTCTTTTCGGCATATATCCTCGATATTGCCGGGGACGAGCCAGTAAATGTCTCGTACTTTATCTATAGACATTGTGCAATTCAGTGCAGGCACCGATGCAGACTCAAAGGAGACCTTCCCCTCCGAAGGGATGCTGTCTGATGCGCTGACAGAAGCAGTGAGAGCGATGGCGGCGAGGGCCGCGATAGCGATAACGGTGATCTTTTTCATGTTCGTGTGTTTTACTGTTAAACATAGGCCTTCCTTTGGGCCTCACCAGTAAATGCGAGAATAAAGGAAAGGTAAACACGAAAAAGACACTTAATCAAAGAATGGGTGAAATCTCCTGTCTTAGTTTGTCATAGATGGTTGCATACAGGGCCTTCCAGGCCACTGAGGAGTTGTTGCGAATTCCTTCAATGATCTCTCTTTCTGAAAGAATCGTCTTGCCATCTTTGCAGGCGGAAGCAATGAGTGCTCCAGATTCCAGATGCCGGCACTCGTTAATCTGATTTCTTAGGGATGCCCGTTCAATTGTCCTGGCGATAGCCGCTTCGGCGAGCTCATCATCCTCCAACATTTGTCTGGCGATATTCTTGAATTTGTCCATATACCTGTTCTTTGTGCTCTTGGCCACATTCTCGTTCTTGAATCCGCAGAGCGCAGCAATCTCCGACATGGACATCTTGTCCCAATAGTAGTATTGCAGGATAGCACGCTGATTCGACGGCATCGCCTCCAGAACCTTGTCCAGAAATGCTTTCACCGTCTCAGCATCGGCCGCTTCTTCTTCAGGTGTTCCCAGAAAGGACTCTTTCCCCTCATCCTTAAGCATAACCTCGTCGCGGTCAATACTAAGTGACTTTTTCTTCGCATAACGGAGAGCGATACGTTTGCAGACGACATACAGATAACCTTCAAGATTCGTTTCTTTTTCGTCCAACTTCCCGGCCTTGACGTTCTCCATCAAGATGATGCATGCCTCTTCGAACACATCGTCGAATGTGACGTCTTTGACTTCTTTCATCAGTGGACGGATTTGTTTGTGGACTGCTTGTGCGGGTAAAGAGAACAGATGTCTCCACACCGCGTTAGAATCTTCCTTGATTCCTTTTATGAGTTCTTTGCCTGTCATCTGACGTCACATATAAATGCATTCAAAAACTAAAGGTAAACACAAAGATGCGTTAATTCAAAAAGAAAGGATAACTTTGCATAGATGAAAGAGAAATCAGGCATACAGAAAGCACTCCGAACGACAGGATACGTCATCTCTTGTCTCGTCTTCGCAATACTGCTGGTCATCGCGATTTCGGTTTTGATCAAAACATGCAAGCTGGAAACCTCGTCTCTAGCGAGAATGAATCTGCACTATTATCTGGTAGCCGGTTTTGTCGCTTTCTTTGCTATCTTCCTAATCCCCCGTCTGAGGAACAATTTCCGCTGGCTGATGAAATTCACGCATGAGTTCACTCATCTTGTGTTTGCCATCCTTTTCTTCAGGAAGATTAATCGGTTCAAAGTAGACAGAGAGGAGAGTTATGTCTCTTACTCAAACGGATGGTTCGGATATCACGCAATCACTCTTTCACCGTACTGTGTCCCCCTTTTTACACTGGCACTCCTTCCGTGGCGTTTCACTACTGGGACTGCTACCCCGCTTTTCCTAGCAGCAATTGATGCTATCATTGGCTTTACATATGCCTTCCACATATGCTGCTGGGTTAAACAGACACGACTCCATCAGACAGATATCTCAGGCCCAGGAGTTATCCTTTCTCTTCTAATAATCGCAACAGTCCATATCCTGAATTTCTGCTTGGTGGTACTCACTCCTTCAAGTGGAGTTGTTCTCGCGATTCAGAGAGTATTCTGGGATTTCCCTTCCTCATTTGTAATGTCTATCGTTCGCTGATCACGCTTACCTTCAAAGAACTTCGCAAGCACGTCATCGTAGATGTCCTTTGGAGCAATAAGATCGAACAGAGTCATTGAAGAACGCAGTTTCATGACATCTATCCTGCTTCCCATAATCGAATAGATGTCCTCCCCTTTGTGAGCGAGGATCGTTGTCGTTATTTCTTTGAGGCGGGCACCAAGTACCGGATGGGCAAGATAGGCTCTTGCCTCATCCAGTGTTTTTATGCTATAATAATTTGCATTGTAACTGTGGCCAAGCCCCCGGATTTGGGGGAAGATGTACCAAATCCAGTGGCCAGTTTTCATTCCAGATTTCATCTCGCGGAGCGCCTCCTCGTATCCGCCGAAATCATCTTGGGCATGTATGAATCTGTCAAGCTCTTCCATCAGTCAACTATTTTGCAAGTCTTTCCGTAGACTGTTTGTTCGCGGACTGCTTCAAGAATCTCATTGAAGATTGCCGGGAACTTCAGGACCACTCGTTCAGCTATTCTTCGGGGGATCTCCTTGTAGAAAGCCTCTGCTATACCTCCAGTAATGCAAGCCAGTGTATCGGAATCTCCTCCAAGAGAAACTGCCTTGCGAATGGCGTCCCCGAAGTCTGTCGAGTCGAGGAAAGATATGATGGCTTGCGGAACGGTCCCTTGACAGCTGGATTCCCAATGGTAGATAGGATGCCAATACTCGTATGTCTTGTGTAAGTCATACCCGTATGTGTTCTCAATATAGTCTCGGATTTCTTCCTTATTCTTACCATTCCTTGCCATCCAAATGGCGGCAGCCGTCGCCTGAGCGCCTTTGATCCCCTCTGGATGATTGTGAGTGATTGCCGACGAAATGGTCGCGATACGCTCAGTCTCTTCCAGCGTGTCGAAGAACCAACCGACGGCACTTACACGCATCGCCGAACCGTTGCCCCAGGAACCGTATGGGTGTCTACCCGTCTTAGATTCGTACGGTGCTGTGCCATATCTATTAAGTGCATTAGGTTGGAAGAGCCATCGATAAAAGCCACCACCATACCCTCCCATTGGACAAGGACATTCGTTTCCGAACAATAGCATTGCATCCTCTAACTTTTGGTAGCTGTGCTCTTTATCCTTAAGCAACCAGTATGCTACTGCCATCGTCATCACGCTGTCATCCGTATAAGCGCTATTGCCAAGGAACATCGTAAAGTCATATTCCTTTGTGTTGTGGAACTCATAAGCAGAGCCCACAGTGTCTCCGATAATTGCTCCTAACATTGTCCTTGATTAATAGATTCTACCAAGTTACCCAATAATATTGATGGGATTAAAAATCTTCCCTATCCTTGCGGAGTTTGTGATACACTTCTTTCATCTCAACATCGTCTCCAAGGTCAGCTTCCATCTCGTCGAAGAATGCCCTGGATTTCATGGACCCTTTGGCATAGATTGCGGCTTCGACAAGTCGTCCTGTCTTATAACCAGTATGGAACGGGATGCTGGTTCCATTTGTCATGGCTGAAAGTTCCCTGAACCATGCTGCGTCTGTAATCGTTACGGTGTCAATCTTTATTTTCATCGACGCAGCTTTTGATGCTTCTTCCCGCCAATCAATCTTGTTGTCGGCAATGATATTCTGATACGAATATCCTAAACCATGAGGATGAGCATCAGCGATAAGTAGTATCGAACGTGTAGAACCTTCCCTCCAGGGCGTTTCTTCTACAATCTTCTTGATCACTAGCTCATAGAATTCATCACCGTCGCCTCCGGAGGTGTCCTGAGAATTCTTGATGAATCTGATGAGTTCGTTCTCGTTGTCAGTAGGCAGAATACACTGGTACGCCTTACCATATTCTTGCGCATTGGGCATGTCACAGTAGTCCCCGAACGCCACGATACCAAGCCTGAGATCAGGGTTGTCGCGAAAAAGCTTGGGAACCAGATCCGACACTTCTTGTCTTACAGCACCTATATAAGCAGCCATTGATCCGGTCGTGTCAAAGGCTATGACCATGTCCAGTTTGCCGATCTCTTTGGGCGCTACTCCATCAAATGCCTTTTTCTCAGTATTGACGGGTTCTTCTGTAACTATCTCCACGCTCTTCTTGACGGTCGTGGTTTTCTTGGATTTGGGTGAAAAGATACTCATGATTGTTGTGTTTATGTTTGTTTAATGATCAGTAATGGATTGTGTTGGAGGCCAGGAATCGGTTTGCTTATCTATTGAATGTCATGAATGTATATGGACCTTGGATGCTCACCCAGCACATCATGGGTAACGTTGCAGATCCATAGCTCGAAACCAACGGCGTCGTGTTGTTCAGCCATCGGTCCGGTGAGTATATATGTGGCTCCCCATTGATTATGATTCCTCATTAGAAGCTTCGCAACGAAGGTTCCCACTTCGTTGTTATCAGAGCAGGTGACCAACACCTCTCCGTTTTGGTCTGTCATCTGGTCAACTTCTTCCAGGAAAGTGTCACTTCCCGCTACCATCTCATTCTCTTCAAGAGTGTGGTTGGGAACGTCTGCATACCAGCCAGCTTGCGGGCCTTCATTGATTTTGAAGAATCGGATTGTTTTGAGCATGTGATTTGTTTTGAAGATTGGCGCAAATATATACGATTTCTGTTGGAAAAAGTTTCAATCGGCCCTCCAGGCCCTTCTAGAGGCGATTTGCATATTTTGATAATATTATTATATGCCGCTTCTGCGTTATATTAACTCAATTGTCTTTAGTCAACAGCAAATCTTCTTCGGAGGATATCCCCATTGCTCGGCCAGATCTTGATATCGAAACATGTCGGCTATTTTGATTACGTTCCAGCAGTACTCTTCCATCTTCCACTCCGTGTACTCATAGTCGTATTCGGCCATGTCAGCACGCCATTCGTCCCATTCTTCTTCATACCTGTTTCGTTCGAGCCAAGATTCCAACTCGTGAACATCATAATAACCGAGCAAGATTCTCCAATTTTTCTCAATGAAATCCGGGAGAATTGCGTTGTCATAGGTGTCTACTCGATCAATGTAAGGGAATGCACTGAGCAGATCTTCAGTATCCATGAATCTGTCTGCAAGGATTCTCGCAAGATCTTCTGCGTCCCATATTGTCAATTGCTCCGCTTTCATGACAATCTGCTCATAATGTGGAAATACTGAAGTATTCGCTCCTTGCCGATCGTGTCTAGCAAATCGCGGCCGGAAGCATAACCTTCGCGTCTCATCCTATTAATGTAAGCCAGTTTATCTTTATTAAAGAATAGACTCTTGGCCTCTTCGTAAGATAGATTCTTGCGCACGAATTCTATGATATAGTCCCTACGGTACATTGGTGGCAGTTCCTGGATCTCATCCAGAGCTTCTTTAACTTCGAATACCATTTTCTTTCTTGTGTTAAAAACGGCGGCCCGCCTTCTGCCTTTCACGCTTTACAGGAGGCGGGGTCATTCCGCCGTATAGACCAGATGTTATGACAGTGCTTTCTTCGATGAACTCTCGGGAATAGAAGGATTGAAGGACTGCGCCGCCTCAAGGACCTTCTTCTTCTCTCCCTTCATCTTGTCATAGGTCTCGAAGAAGCGTTTGTGTGCCTCAATGATAATCTCGAGATACTGCTTGAAATTATCCCGCAGATGGAGATAATTGTCGCAGATGAACTCCACGTTGAAAACGACCGCTTGCCCGTCTCCGTGAATGTTTACCTTGGCGATAAAGATACCAGCAGAAACCTCAGCTGCAGCCCGTCGCATCAGCTCGACATCTTCTTCATCCGGATTGAGCCTATAACCCAGTTCGAGTGTAAGGAAAGGAAGCCGTGAAGTATCAATGCGGAGGAGAGTGTCGTTTATCTTAAACTTCACAATCTGCCAATCATCCAGGTGAGTGTCAATAATCTCGGGGGAATAGCCGTTGTATCTGAGAGCTGTGCGAACAGATTCTATTGTGACAGGTTTCTTTACGACTTCCTTCTCCCCTTCTTCTTTATCAGCTTCAGCCGGATGCTTCTTTTCGGACTCCTCCAGTCTCATGATACGGACCAGTGTGCCGTCCATAGTCTTCTGTATAGCTTCAACCTTTCCGACAATTTCACTCCTCCCTTTAGCAGCATAGCTCTTGGCTCTGACATCCATCCACAGAACCATGAATAGCATCGCTAGTACAGCGATGATGCAAACTCCTATCGTCCCCATATCTCTAGTGCTTGATTATGAGCTTGTTGTTCTGGTTGTCTATTGTAATTGTTCCAAAGCGCTCCATTGCACTCTGTCCAAGAAGTAGGGGCGCTTTCTGGCTTCTCACCACAGATGCATCAACATTCTTGAGAATGGCATTGCCGATCTTCACCTCACGGAGAGTAATGATTGTCCCAGCGCTTATTTCTCCATTTGCTACCTGGTAGTACCTTTTCCCTTTTATATCTTTCTCTGAGAGGTAGCCATTCTTCAACATGAAATTCGCTTCAACCGAGGAGATGGTAACATCACTGGCACCGGTGTCGAAGATCATCTGGAGGGGAAGGCCGTTGATATCGCAAGGAATCTCGAAGGTTCCTCCCGGATTGCGTTTGACTGCTATCTCTGTATACTCTTCTGCCTTCTCAGGCATTGCGAGCTCAAACTGTTTCAGGTATTCCGTATGTTTGCCCTCATATTCATCTATCAATGCCTTGAACTCAGGAAGATCTCGGACAGCATCCATATCATTGTCGAGGCGAATGTGAGAGAAACTGCGATACCCCTTCTCAAAAGCAGTCCTCAGAGCCGCAATGGACTTTTCTAACTGACCCATTCTTGAATACAGGCACGCCTGATCATAATAGTTTCCATCATCGTCCGGATCAGACGCGATAATCCTGTCCATCCACTCTTCGGCCTCATTGTCTCTTCCCAGGAAATGGAGTGCATACATCCTGCAGCTGCTTCCGTCTGCTAAAGTGTCCAGCTGAAGAACCTTTTCGAAATCAGCATCGGCTTCTACCTTGTTTCCACTATTTAGAAGCATCTCACCGCGCATGAGGTGCAGATAGGGATACTCATCCATTATCTCTATACCAATGTTATAATCTTCAAGAGCCCGCTTGGTATCTCCCTTCATTTCAAAGCACCATCCTCTTTTGTAATAGGAGTATCCCTCATCCGGAGATTCCTCAATTGCGGCAGAGAAATCAGCTATGGCCGCATCGATATCCCCGGACAGACGGTAATAATCTCCTCTGCGACAGAGATTATCCCACGATGCATCCTTCTCCATCACCTTGGAAATGTCCGATATGGCCATTTCATTGAGGCCAAGCTCACTGTAGCAATCACTCCGGTAGACATTGATCTGGTCATAATGACCGAATTCGCTCTCAATTTCATCATAGGCCTTTACCGCTTCGGCATATTTATGGGTCTCCTCATAATACTGACAAAGTAACGCCTTCCATAGAAAAGGTTCCTCACTCTTCTTCGCCCTGGATTTAATATTGGCTTCGGCATAGTTCGGACGTTTAGTCAGAACAGGAAGAATGGAGCTCGTGCTGGCATCCTCATTCTTGTCCATCCAATCTAAGGCAGCATCAATAGCCTTGGTACTTTCGCCGAGCTTATCGAAAGCCTGCATCTTGAACCGGTAGACCTCTGCGTAATCGGTGTCAAACTGTTGGCATTTGTCCAAGAGATCAAGAGCCTCCTTATACTCACCTCTGTCAATCATGTTTCTGGCGAGACCAACCATCGCTCCCTGATCTGCTTCATCGTCAGCAATCATCTTCCGGTAGATGGCGTCTGCACCGCTAAGATCCTTCTGGTAGTATAGCATTTGGGCATAGTCAAAGGCTATGCTCTGAAGGTTCTCCTTATTATCTTTCTGTGCCATATCATAAGCTTGTCTGAATGACGCAGCAGCGTTATCAACGTCTCGCATATCCTGATAGATATAGCCCTTCCACCAGTGTAGCGTGGAAGTCGCGATTTCAGTCTTCTTTGGTTTGTTGACCTTGAGGGCGTGGTTGATGTCTTGAAGGGCCCGCCCGTATTCTCCTTTACGACGGAGCAGACGGACTCTAAGTAGAAGCGCCTCTGCATTGTCGGGCGTCTCCTGAAGTTGCTTGTTGACCAGGTCGAGGCCTTTGGCCTCGTCCTTCTCCTCATTCAGAACTTCATAAGCCTTCCTGAGGTTGTAGTCGTTGTCAGTCTTGTTTTTCTGGGCATAAGCCTGGCCGTAGAACAGGGTCAGTATCAGAACTGACAGTAAGGCGAAGAATCTCTTCATTGTGCGTGAAAGTTAGAAGATGTTGTTTTATGGGATTAATTACTACACCAAAGTTACTCGTCGGAATAGCGCTTTCCAAGTGTTTTTCCGGCCGATGTATGAAGTGAAAAACTAGTGTACGAAATGAAAAACCGAGCATAGTTGCTATATGCCGAACGACAGTGCAAGTATTCCAACGACTATTATACCCCCTATAATTGCAAATGCTTTCGCTATGCTTTCCGTTACGGACACTTTTTTCAGTATCTGTCTCTGTAGCGCCAAGAATCTCTCAGCTTGCTCTTCAGTCATTGCCATAAGCGATTCGATATTGTTTGTATTGTATCTTGTTAGTCACTTCGGGTCTTCGTTGGTTGCCACTTTATCTGCTTTGTGCACCATTCTGGGATCATCCAGCTGGATGTTCCTAGTAAGAACCATGATGACGCAGAGGATCAGGAAGATGAGCAATGTTCCTGCGAGGAAAGCAAAGGTTTCCATCTGGAGGAGGACGTAGATAATGCCGTAAAACAAAGCAACCAATCCTGTAAGCATGTATGCCCATTTGTTCTTTACGATTCCGATGAAATACCCGCCAAGAGCAGCTATCGTCATTATGGCAGAAATGAGATAGGCTATCCCAAAAGATAGGAAATCGGAGAAGGCCAGAAGCAATGAATAGAACATTACCAGAGATGCTCCGATGACCAAGTACTGGATGATGTTGATTTGTTTCTTGGAAACAATCTCCACAACGAATCCAGCGATAAACACGAGGAAAATGATGAGAAGACCGTATTTCGTAGCTCGCTCCGTCTGCCGATACTGTGTTACCGGCTTAACGAGACGAACCCCGAAACTATTTGAAGACGGACTTGCCATTGTTATTTGGGATATGGACCATTTCGCTGTGAAGCCTTTTTCCGTCACGTCCCGTTCAACTGGGAGGAAATCGCCACCAAAAGAGGGATCAGGATAATCTGAAGTCATCTCTACCTCCGTCAACGAACCAACCGGTTTGAAAAAAATCGATTCTGATCCGTTGATTTTCATCAAAACTTGGAAAGGAAGGATATCGCCCTCTTTTGCCTTTTCGTCCAAAATAATTTCGGCCTTGATACCCTTCTCTCCCGACTTGATCTTCAGTTCTTTTCCTCCTATACTGAAAACGGGACTCCCTTGGATTCCTTTCAGGTCATCCATGTTCAGAATCAGGTCAGCCTTACCAACTCCAGGTAACCTCTCATCGAGAATGAAGTTTCCGTTGATGGTAATGTCTGCGGTATATACAGAGACATCATAGATGGAGCGATGGAGGTCCTTAGAGTCAGCTTCAACCGTATATTTAAGGCTATCGGGATATAAGCCCGCCTTCACAGTTTCTGTTCCCTTATCTTTTTCATTGTCTCTCTCGACAGTATAAGAGTATGAAATCCAGGGGCCAGAGAATGTCTGGGCAGATCCCCAATTATTGGTTATGTCACTTAATGACTGGGAATGGTGAAATGAGCGCTCGTCCACTTGTTTACGGATCATGTTGAGAGGAATCAGCATCAGCAAGGCCAAAACTGAAATGATGCAGATCTTGATAAGGGAGTTCTGCCAAAAGAGGTTTTCTTTACTCATACGGTTATTCTTTTATTGGTTCAAATTTCACTTGCTTGCGGCAGTTTAGGCATAAGATGACCCAGCCTTCCTGCGGATCCGAGTTTGAATGATTTATATAGTATACTTTTACACGTTTTTCGTGGCATCCGGGGCAAGTCTCTTTATCGCGATAGACGCATCCGTTATTTCTATCTGGGCGCACTCCCCTATAAATGGATGATGCCAACTCTTCCCAAGAGATAATCTGTGGAGCGGTTCCCCATGTCTTGATTATATCTGCGAGTTCGCGCTCCTTGGATCTTATGTCGGCATTATAGTCATACCCGTAGTATGGATAATCAGCTTTCAATCTGCTTAGCGCTGTCTGCATACGTGGAAAATACAATGAATCTTGTCTTCCACAAGATGATGTCAAAACCGTGATAAGAATCACCGTTATATATAGGCACTTAATCATATTTGGAACACTTTAGCGTAAAAGTTACGCAAAAATATAAACAACTTTCCATAAATACAAATAATTCTGCGTAAATGTTACGCATGATATTTATTGCAGGAGTTCCGACAAAATGATTAACTTTGTGAAGACCTGAATTATGGCAACAGTATTCATCAGTTATTCCAAGCGCGATTATATGTTCGAGAACGGAAAAATCGTTCCCGACAACGTGGTTGATAAGGTCATTAAGGCCTTGTCAGATAATGGAATATCCTACTGGATCGATAGAGAAGGTTTGGATGCGGGTGTAACCTATGCAGAGCACATATCCAAAAACATCAAGAATTGTGATGTTTTCCTTTTCCTGTCTACCGAGAATGCGAATACGTCGGTATGGACACTTCGCGAAATCAGTACAGCTATTGATTTCGGTAAGACAATTATTCCTGTCAGAATCGATCACTCCCCTTACGCTGACTCGGTAGCACTTTATCTGTCATCAGTTCAATATATCGATTGGGAAGAAATGGGCGAGACAGAAGCTCTTCGCCGGATCATCTCCAGAATCAACGGTAATGGCAAGACTCAAGCCACACGTCATTTCGAAGAGAAGAAACTTCCCGGCTTTATGCGCTTCTTCTTGTATGCCGGTATTGTATTTTTGACAGGGATTTATGCCTGCCTCACCTACCAATTCCTATGGGCCACACAATTGCGTTCCAGTGAAATCATGGGAGGCTTGGTCGGTTATGTGTGTGAATTCGGAGTTTTGATGTCCATCTACTACATCATCAGGATTCTTCGACTACGCCATTGTTCATTTATCCTTCCAGCGTTGACGGTAGTCATCGTATTCCTTGCCGGAATGCTTCTCAGCGATGCGGATGTCATGCTCGCCGCAGTCCTCCTCTTCTTTGGATGGCTGTTTCTTTTGGTGTTATGTCTCACAGGAGGTCATAACTCCTTCTTCAAGATAATGCGCAAAGAGCAGACTCTAATGAAGGCATCAGATATAGAGAATATTTTCCTTGTATATCTTCTCATCAAGGCCATAATAATAGTTTCTGCTCATTATTTTGGGCTTTCTATGCATCACGTGCTTGTCTCTCCATATCTTTTTTAGTATCTTTGCGTAATTAAAACACAAAGCTATGGCTAAAAAGGGTCAGTACATCTATGAATATCCGCATCCAGCCGTCACTGCTGATTGCGTTGTTTTCGGATATGATGGGAAAGAGCTTAAAGTCCTTTTGATCAAACGTGGCTCAGAAAAAGAGGCCAGCACAACGGCCTATGTTGGGGAATGGGCGCTGCCGGGAGGCTTTCTTGATGTTGAAAAAGACAAAACCATTGCCCATACTGCCTCTCGCGAACTCAAAGAAGAAACTGGACTGAAGATTGGAACCAAGGATTTCAAGGAAGTCGGCACTTTCAGTGATATTAAACGTGATCCACGGGAAAGGGTTATTACCATTGCTCATTATGCCTTGGTCAAACTCGCGGCCGTTGCTGCTGACACAGATGCAGAAAAGGCTGACTGGTTCAGCATGAAGGATATCCCTTCATTGGCATTTGACCACGACAAGATTCTCCGGGTAGCATGCTCGCGTCTCCGTCAGGACATCCATTTCGAACCGGTCGGGTTTGAACTGATGCCAGAAGTCTTTACACTTCCCCAACTCCAGAATCTCTATGAATCCATTCTGGAAGTTAAGTTCGACCGCAGAAACTTCGCTAACAAAATGAAGCACTTCGGCATGCTCACCGAGGTGGAAGACGGAACTCCCAGGCTTGGCACTCGAACACCCATAAAGTACCGTTTTGATAAAGACAACTATGAGCGTTTGAAAGCTAAAGGATTCCAGCTTGAATTTTGATATCTCAAGAGGGTTAGGAGTTGTTTATCGAGATCGATACACAGCAACTCCGATTAATTGACATGTATTACTCGTCTCCTTGAATTCTTGATTCTGTTCCTCACTGATCTAATTATTTCGCCAATTACCATAACGCTGGAAGTTGCAATTATAATCTTCAATAAGTCATCCAACTCTAGAGGAACAACGTTGAAGAACTCTCCTCCGAGATAGATGATGGCAAGCTGTCCAACGAGTATTACAGCAACGATAAAGAGAAAACTGCCGCAATTCTTCATATTCAATGCGCTTTTGTTCGTTCCGTAGGCTTTCGCGTTGAACAGATTCCAGAACTGGAGAAATACGAATGCTGTGAAGAATAGCCCGGACTCGTACTCGGAGATTCCATTGAAATCGCCCAATATGAAGCCCTGGATCCCGGGCCGGATATCCGCATGTTCCATAATGTAGGTAAACCAAACCATTAGGACACAGAACAAACCTCCAATTATGGTTATATGCCAGAATAGTTTTCTGTCGATTATGAACGCATATCTGTTTCTTGGTTTATTCTTCATCAAATCCTTGTCAGGAGGAAGAGAAGCTAAAGCCATTGCCGCAAAAGTGTCCATAATCAAATTAATCCAAAGCATCTGAGTTACAGTCAATGGTGATTGGACTCCCATAAATGCACCGCATAACACGATTAGGCATGCTGCGATGTTTACTGTCATCTGGAATAGTATGAAACGCTGGATATTCCTGTAAAGTGTTCTTCCCCAAAGAACAGCCCTACCTATACTGGCAAAAGAGTTATCTATAATCGTGATATCGCTAGCCTCTTTTGCCACAGATGTTCCGTCACCCATTGAAAGGCCGACATGAGCGGCATTGAGCGCAGGAGCATCATTTGTCCCGTCACCGGTTACGGCAACCACTTCCCCTTTCGCTTGAAGAGCACGTACCAGTCTTTCTTTCTCTGAAGGACGCGCTCGAGCGATGATCTTCAGCTTCTTCGCTATCAACTCCAGTTGCTCATCAGTGAGAGTTGACAGTTCAGGCCCTGTGATAATACTGTGAGATGAATCTGCATCTGTCCAAATACCTATCTGACGACCGATCTCCATGGCCGTAACAGGATTATCTCCCGTAACGATCTTGATATCGATGCCCGCATCGAGGCATTCGCGAACCGCTGCTGGAACATCCACTCTAACAGGGTCAGATAATGCAAATAATGAAATCAGTCTCAGACCAGATACGTAGAGCTTACCATTCGCAATAACAGCGTCATCTTTTCGCAGCTCCTTGACAGCAAGAGCGAGCATGCGCATTCCACGCTTCTGATATGATTCTGTATAATCCTTGAGAAAAGCAAGTTCTTCTGATGAGATATTACAGTATCTTCTGATAATCTCCGGCGCCCCTTTTACAAGTAGTAAGTCAATCCCTTCTGATTGACGAATAACCGTTGCCATATACTTGTTCTCCGTTGTAAATGGCAGTTCTTGTTTAACCTCTGCCATAGACCGGAGTGTGACGTAATCGATATCCCTTTCTTTTAACCACAATAACAGAGCGCCTTCTGTGGGATTCCCGATCACCTCCATCTTACCGTCGTTTTCTTCGACCGAGGCAGTAGAATTAATGGCTATTGATTTATAAAGCAGACTATCATCAACTCCTGTGGCTACCCATACATCCGAAACTCTCATCTCATTCTGGGTCAGAGTCCCCGTTTTATCTGTACAAATAACTGTTGCTGCTCCCATCGTCTCGCAGGCATGCATTCTCCTTACCAGGTTATTCGTTGCCAACATCTTCCTCATACTGTACGCGAGACTAAGAGTGACAGCCATCGGAAGACCTTCAGGAACGGCTACAACGATCAGTGTGACGGCTATCATGATGGATTGAAGCATGTAGGAAAGGAACTCAATCCATACAATAGGCGAGCCGTTAAGTCCATGAAAGAAGACGAAGGCTCTTCCGACAAGGATAAGAACAGCGAGAACATAGCTGATTGTGCTTATCGTTCCTCCTAGCCTGTCAAGTTGTTCGTTGAGTGGTGTTTTTACTTTGTTGTCAATCTGAGCCTGTTTATAGACCTTCCCATATTCCGTAGAATCACCGACTGCAAAAACTTGGCAGATTCCATGCCCCTCCATGACTTTCGTCCCTCTATAGATTCTATTCGAAGGGTATGTCGCATCCGGAATCGCTTCTGCCGGATCTGCGCTTTTCCGACAGAGAGGCTCCCCTGTCAAAGAGGACTCATTGATGCTGAGAGACGTTGATTCTAATAATTCCGCATCCGCGGGAACTTCGCACCCGTTTTCAATGATTACAATATCCCCGACTACAACATCTTTCTTGGGGATCTTTGTGTATTTCCCCTTACGAATCACCACGACAAGTTCTTCGTCATCCACTTGATTTAGAAGCGAGAATTCCTTGTCCGATTTCAATTCAAAGATGAAGGCAAGTGTAGTGGAAAGAAGAATTGCCAACAAAATGCCTGCTGGCTCAAAAAAAGCGCTCCACGAACCTCCAAGGCCCAGATACTCATATACTGATATGCCGAACGAAAGAACTCCAGCGACAATCAAAATGATGATGAGAGGATCCTTGAATTTCTCGAAGAAACGCTTCCAAACAGACTCCTTGTCTGTAGGTGTGAGGATATTATTCCCGTATTTTCCACGGCTTTCCAGAACTTGTTCCGGAGTTAGGCCCCTGAAACTACGCTTCATGGTCGTCATCATCTTCGGATTTTGGGTTTGTTCTGATATGGTGTACGGAAACCTTGCGCTCACCGGAACGGGAGACACCGAACTCCATAGACCTCATGAGCTTCGTATTGCCACATAACATTAGAAAGATCTTCTTTCCAAGGTCCTTTGCAATGGATGTGTGCTTCTGTATCTCCTGAAGCCTGCTAGGGAAACGTTTCGCTTCTTTACGTAGTCTCTTCAAAAGCTTCTGTTCGACATCATCGATGATGCCATCTTCGCCAATTTGATTAATAAGCCATGTGGCTTCCAGGTCATCGATGGCTTCTGGTGAACGCTCATCATCAAGAATAAAATCGCAAATAGCCTGGATGAAGAAATTGTCCCATGCCTTCAGATTCCCAAGGTCATTCAGTTCTTTCCTGAGTCTGAAGAGAAACTCAGCTTCATCCTGTTCCACCTTTCCATCGGTGTAAACTATATCGCGCAAGGCGACAACATCTTCAGCGGTGATGCTGCCACTAGCCACGATAGCTTTCCTAATGTCTTCTAAATTGTCCATTACAACTCCTTTTGAGTTCGGCTTTCAATATAATCAACCTCTATGACTAAGCAAATACAATACCTGAATAGCTGATTTGTCCCCTATAAATCAGAGGTTGGAAATACATTCAAAAAGGTAATCTTTTCCGTCAGTTTCATTTGTCATTTTAACAAACGGAAGTTTCTCAAATTGGTCTTCGGTGATAGTGATATCAAGCTTTGACCAGTACTGCTGATCCGGAAAGTGACTGAAAATCATCCAATATGGTGACACATTGAACCAATGGGAATTATCTTCGCTCTTTATGAATCTAACTCCATCAACTGCACCTGCGCCCCACGTCGGATCGATAAGGATTCCGTCGTAAGCATGAGTATAGACGAAAACCCAAGAATGCTTGTCTGTAATCTTTCCCTCAGAGTCTTTTGTCTTTCCAGAGATTATGTCGGCCGTTAGACCCACGGCCTCAGCCATATAGCAGAAGAGTTCACAGTAAGCTTGGCATACTCCCCTTCGGGTCTTATAGCAGGTCTCAGCATCATGAATCTGTTTGGAGGTATCATATGCAATATTTTCGCATATCCAGTTGTAGATTCTTCTTGCTTTATCTTCAACCGTATCCGCATCACCGATGATGGAGGTCGCTTCAGTCCTGATGTCAGTACGAAGCCTGCTTAAAACGGCATCTCTTCTGGGTTTGAAATCCTTAAGAGCATCTACATGATCAGGGATATCCATTATTTGAATAACGCAAAGAGAATTCACAAAATCATTGAGATAAACTGGGCTTAATGATTCTGAGCTGACGTTATACCTGTTTCTGAAAGTAATAGAGTCGGTAGGGATATTCGGGTTGTTGGAGAAGAAACCTACGCTTAGATTGGAAACGAGATTCGATTCTTGAATTCGGACATACTCAACGAAAGGCTTTGACTGCCTTAAGTCATGCTCAATGTATTCGTGCATCTCCTCGTCTGTTATGTCTTCATTTACAAAAGGACTGCTCCCATCCCATTTCAGAGTATGGAATCGACCAACAAGAGGGTCAAGAACCTGATGCTTGATGAGTTCCTGCATTGTCATCCTACTATCGATTTCAATACTACTATCAAACCAGCGATCGAGATACTTATCAATATTCTGTTTATAGTATGTGTCAGAATCGCGGAAACAGCGAACTTTATCCATATCAATGAGTGATATGGATTTCCGATGATTCTCCGGGCGATAGCCTTCTCTGCCTGTAATATAGTCCCCATTCATGTTCTTTTCCCCATCCATCAATAGCTTACAGTATGCCTGCCGTTTCTGATACGAGTCGATCATGGAACAAAGACGATCCCACCAAATACGAATCTCATCGGCCTTTTTCATCGCTGCGACCGACTTTCCAAGCTTATCTTTCAAGAAATCCTTTGTCTCCTCAGGGATGAGCGATTGGTTAACGCTGTTTGCTTCATCAGTTACAGCAGCATTAATCTCATTTTTCTTGTCTTTCTTAAACAGTCGTGTAAACCAACCCAGACAACCAGGCCTTTCGCTTAATTCGTCAGGGCTTGTTGCGGCCGCTGTGGGTCGAGGAAGAGACGGTATTTCTTCAGGCGAAAGCACAATAGCCTTTACACGGCCCATATTCAGGACTTCGGATGCGGGATAAGGGTCAGGGAGAACATCTTGGATTGTGGCCCTTTCAATGGCCTCACGCATAATACCAACGCCAGGCTCGGACTTAACATATGCGATCAGACGTTCTACGGTAGTCTTATTAGACGCATATGCTGCTTCATCCTCTTCAGTAATCAAGTCCTTGGTGCCAAATTCATTATGGAAGACATCGGCATCATGGAATGTATTGGTGATGATGTTCCGTTCATGAAAATGAATCTGATCCTTGCATTCTTCTATCTCTGAATTAAGCAGCAAAATTCGCTCATTAATAGCTTTGACCTGCTCTTCCTTTGTTCCCTCCTCGTCCGTTAGGTCATTCAACTTCTCTAATTCTTCAGATAGCGTGGATTTTTCCAACTCCTTCTGAGCTATTTCTCCATTCAGTAAATCAATCTCACGCTTCTCTTCGGCAATATAAAGCCTGAGGAATGAATTAAGGTACGATGCAAGGGCCTGTTCCTGCTGAGAAACCGAATACTCATTTTCGGAAACAGGCTTAGAAGGGTTCCATTGTGAACTGCAGTACTGGTCCCAGATTGTCCGAATATGGCATAAGCCATCAAGCCAAGGGAGGTCGAGAACTATTTTTTTGAAATAGTTAGTATCAAGAAGTTCCTGAGTATCCGATGAAGGTGTGTTATTCAATGTCCTGTCAAGAAGTCTTTCCTCTGCTGACAACTTGAAGAATTCGTTGAGGTCACGGAAATCATATTGATGTTCCGACATCCCAATTGAATAGACGTGTGACTGAACTGTTGCCTTGGGATCATAACCGCCGGCACAGACCATCTTTGACCAGTGACACAAGAATCTACTGAGAACACGAGAATCCACATTTGTTGCCGCTCCCATATAATCCATATTGTTCACATAAAGAATATTGGTATGGAAACGGCTACCTTCACCTAACCCTCTAATGGATTCAAGAAGTCTCCAGCGAGGCCTTATAGTGACGTCTTCCGGCTTTTTCAAGTCATATCCTACAAGAACGATATCTACTTGAAGTCCGCTTAGTTTTGCACCCCCAATCTGGTATAGTTCATCACATACCATCTGTAATGTCTCGCATTCTGCTTCATCGAAACACTTTGATACGATGAACACGTTGGGAATGGCATCGTCAGGAAGCAGCGTCTTAAACTGGGAAATCTGGTTGGTCAAAGCATCGTGAAGGACGATAGACTCTTTATTCTCTTTTGTCTTCTCTCCCCTCTCGTTGAAGACGTCCCACTGGTAAAACAGTTCATCGTCTTCACTAAGGATACATCCTGATGTTATGACATTATGTTGTAGATGAGCTCGTTTGACCTCATCTACAACACATTTTACGTCATTGTTTGTGCCTATTACGATGAAAAACGCCATATTGTACTACACGTCAAGTTCCTTCAAGTAAGTAACTTCTTTCTCAAGCATGTCACGTACCATCTGATATGCGGGGTCCTTTGCTATGACGCGGTCCAGTTCAATTGCACTAAGTTGTGCGTTCTGAGAAACATAGTTTCTGAGGTCTGATTTAGATGCCCTAATGACTGCGGTAACAGCTGGACGGCCCTGGTCAAGAATCATTTGTTGTAAGCGACTTTCCACTTCTTTGTCAAGTCCGCGTAGCTGGAACTGATCGAATGCCAAGTCTCTCCTCGGGCCAAGCTCCAAGAAACCACCAGTAAGGATGTCCCCCTGTTCGGACTCGATAAAGTATGTCTTACGTGATTCATCAAACTTGATAAACCCATAAACAATAGCGTTTACCCAGTTAGGGAGCACCCTGTCTTTTTCCTGCTTCGGCATAACGTCAAATCCTTCAACAATCATCCTCTGATTCCACTTCTCATCCAAATAACAAACAGGGAACGACTCTGACTTATTCAGTTTCTCATCAGCTTCTCTCATATAGCCAATCATATTGTTGACGGCATAAGCTGGGCTGTAACACTGGCTTTGGAAGAACGTGATTCTGTCGGTCTCGTGCGTGGTAGCGAAAGTCGGTTTGATAGCGCCAAGAGTGAACACATCCAAATACTTATCTTGAATAATACCGGCAGACTGGTCATAAACACCGATTGTGAATATGGTCGTAAGCTCCTGCGCATGATCCAGATATCCTTGGGTATTAGTCGACCAGAGAGGGCTTGACATTTCCTTGACCTTTGCGAAAATTGCTCGAAGCTGTTCATCGGACATGGAAAGCATCTTCTGTTCTATTGAGACGTTAGCTGCATTCACTACAGCCTGCTGATTTTTGGCAAAGCTAAAGAGTGTATTGCATATTTCTTCTTCAGTCTTATCAACAAGAGTGTGGATAGGAGTTCCGTTCCTGAAGAGGGCGGAAGTATCCTTAACGTCCGGTAGCCCAAAATGCTCTACATCATTAGAATGAAGATAAATCTGGAACTTAGAGTCAGATTTCGCCAGTTGCTGAATAGCGTTGATGTCTCGTCTCTGCTTTCTCTCTGCACTCTCCACATTAGCTTTGAGAACGCTTATCTTCTGAGAGAGTTCTTTAACATAACTATCCAGATCCGTAAAGAATTGAATCGCCCAGTTATGGCGGAGAAGGTCGCGTTTCTGTGCAATATACTCAGTAATCTTACTTTGCAATGCCTCTGCCGCATCCTTGTCAAAAATCTTGAAAATACCTGACCTTAGTGCCGATATTTCAGAGCCCCAATCATAACTATAGGCGAGTGCGCTCTGCAGATTTGATGCCTCAGAACTCATCTCATCTTTGCAGATGCTGATGTTGTCAGAAAGAGACTCCAGAAAAGCCTGGGCTGCCCCAATACCATTCTGGGTATTAAGGATCTCTTCAATTTTCTTTTTGAGTTCTGCTTTAACCGTTTCGAACTTCTTCGATTCGTTATTCCGCACCTCTTCCACCACATTGGGGGCCTCAGCCCCGGCGAAGATATTCGCCTTAACGGTATTCTCGTCAGCATCTTTTTCTATGATGACGCTGAAAGGTGCATATTTCGAAAGAATGCTATCAGTTAGAAGATCGGCATCATGTTCCTGAATTGCCACAGCCTCGCTCGTCGTCCACGCATTAACCTCCTGAAGGGCGTCAATCGAATTAGATTTGCAAAGCTCATTGCAGATCTTTGCAATGATTCCCTTCGCGATGACATTCCCCACAGCTTGATTATCGTATACGATTTCTGCGCTTCCGGCTGAAACATAATGAGCTTCTTTGTCTCTAATGCTATATACAAAGCTTACATTATCAGTGTTATCCTTAACGCTGTCAACCTCGTTTGAAGGAAGGAACATGCAACGGCCGATAGAATCTGTAATATCATCTATGTTCTGGAATACCACACCGGCCTTACTGGTGTTATTGATCAAATAAGTATCACCGATTCCTTCGTCAAGATAAAAGACTCTGTCGAAACTGAAATCGAGTGCGTTCTGGTTGTCCTTTGGAAGATGATAGAGATAGTCAAGTTCTCTGATTGCACCATACGCATTCTGATATACATTGGCAGATGCGGGCCCAGGTGCCATATGACGGAACACCTCCGGCAGTACCATCCAAGGGGTAATAGTATACGAAAGACCACTGTCGCGAAGGGTCTTGGCGATAAGGACAAGCATATCAAGCATGGTTCCACTACCGGTACCTCCAGCAACTGAACCCACTACATTGACTTTAATGGGGTACTCTACCCCATCCTTATTGGTATCATAAACAAATCTGCTACCAATAGGTAAAGGCCTGCCGATTTCGGTAACCTTGCTCGCTACACGCTTGCTGATTTCAGTGGCATTATGTCTGGCAAGGAAACGTCCGCTACTTCTGACCGCGCCAGCCCCCGTGTTCTTAAGATTGGCGAGAAAAGGAACATTCCTCTTGGGAAGCCACTGGAATTGGGTAAGGTGATTGCGATATATATCAAGGGCGCTGCCAGTGATTCCACAAAAACATATCTCGTTTTCTGAGAATTTAACATCTTTCCCTCTTCTAGAAGGTAGAGATGCATCACGAATTTTCTTATCAGTGTCAACTGCAAGGAAAGCAACCATAGGGGGGACTTCACCATATGCATCCTGGAAGCACTGTTTAGCACGGAGGATCGCCTTGACTCCGGTTCCACCCAAACCTACAAAGAGAGTTCGAGTAATCTTAATTGTTTCGGGCATAGTCTGTTATTATTAATTTATTGTTATATGCATTTTAGAATGGACATTGTCAATGGTAGCAGTCCCGACCCCAGGCATGGGATTCGGAGATACGTGGTAAATGCTGTTGTCAGCTTTAACAAGCACCTTTCTTTTCACAGGGCGCATTACAATCGGCGAAGTGAACACAGGATGGACCTTATAAATCACAGGCCCTTTTATCAATGCATCCCAAAAGCTTTGTTTCTTTTGTTCAGAAGAGATAACGACCATCCTCGCACCGGTAAGCTTCACGATGAGAGGAGACTGATTAGGGATGAAGAACGTCTTCTGACAACTTCTAAATTGCGGATAAAACATCCTCCTGAAAACTAGGAACCACAGTAATGAAATGACGGCGAAAGCCGTTGCAATCCAAGAGATCCAGACGAAGAGAGGATTAAGATGATGCTTGAAATAGACATGGGTAACCAAAGGACCGCCACCTTTTACCTGAACATACTGTTTGCCAGGATTAACTGCCTTCGAGCATCTAATTGCTACATGTACGACCCTTTTGTCCTTGACAGAGAAACTAGGACCTGATTTCTTGCCGTCTATCTCAATTGTGTATTTGTCGCCCGGGAGAGGTTTCTCTTTGTCATCAATTAGAGTAAGTGACCCGGAATACGGTGACTTGAAGGTAATAGTAAAGTGAGCGCTCTTCTCAGGAAAGAAGAGAAACTTGTTATATGTCGTCCCAATGGAGGTGTACGTGACGCCTTTATGACTAGTGATAAAAGTCACAAGAAGAAAGATTGCACATACGGCGCATATCGCTGGTATTATCCACTTTTTCATGTGCGTACTTCGCTTTAATTCACATTGATCCTCAGGTTCTTTTTGATATCAACCACAGTTGCAGCTCCGACTCCTGGCATAGGATTCGGCAATACCTGATAGGTTCCAGCCTGTACTCGAGCAAGAACCTTATGTCCTTTGCATGGTTTGAAAGAAATAGGAGCGACAAAGGCAGGGTGAGTCTTGTAAAGTATTCTTCCGGTCCAGAACCGGTTCCATCCAGACTGTTTCTTTTGATGAGATGCGGCTACCACGACCATTCTCGCGCCTTTAAACTTAACAATAAGTGGCGCCATTCCTGGGACATTGAATGTTTTCTGAATTGATCCGAATCGTGGATAAAAAATCGGTTTCAGGATAAACATCCATAAAAGGAAAGCCGCAGCAAGAACACCAATCAGCCAAGCGAGGCCAAGCTTGAGCGGATTCCATTTCTGACTAAAGCCCATTTTCCACTTAAAGACATCGGGCGCGCCATTTATTGAATAGTTGTCAAGGTTTGAAGGCACTAATTCAATACGGCCATAATATGAACCACTCTTAGTTCCCGGTTGTCCGGAGATGGACAGAACTGCATTCGTCATCTCGGGAGTGAGCTTGAAAGAGCCATCAGCTAATACATTTCCATTGATGCTGATGGTGAGATTCTGGGAATCAGGAGAAATCTTCTGTTCAGTTTTCTTATCAACAAGGTAGACTTTCATGACAGCAGAAGAATTCTCTGCCTTAGCCTGGTCGCTGAACTCCACTTTGATATCCGAAAGGACAGGCTTCGATGCTGCTTTGGATATGAGGAATGCCCCATGATAAGACGCCTTGCCAAGGTTCTTGTCCTCAAAGGAAAGAACCAAACTTCTCTCGGGAAGATTAGATACAGAAAGACTGATTTCTTTAGGCCCAACGAAAGTATATGGGTCGGCATCTGACAACTGAGGGGTCAATATCAGAGTGTGGCTCGCTGGAGGAACTACACCCTCTTTCGGTTTAACTTCAATATCAAGTTTACCATTAGCAATAGCCACATCTGAGCAGATAATATCATAGTACTGATCATTGGAAACTAGTTGAACCTTTCCATCAGCATTTGCATATTTCCCTCTTATGCTAATAGTCTTTGGTCCTCTTTCATCTCTGATATTATACTTCAAGGAAGACGGAAAAGAACAGATCTTGATTCTGACCTTTGCGTCTTTAACAATCCAAAAGTTATCCTGTGACTGAACAGAATTCCGGATATCAGATTTATCCGCATCAGGATGAACAAGTACGTAAAAGCCAAAGGCATCATGACCTGAGGTCCTGGTTGTCCATGAGTCTAGGGTTGGTATGAGTTGTGCCTTCGTTGTCGGATGATCGTTATCTCCGTCCGTAAAAAGGAACATATAGTTAATCTTTTCCTTCCCGAGAAGACTATAGAATTTATTGACTGCAGCAACAATATTGGTATACTTATGGCTTTTATACTTGTAGGTGCGGACATAATCAACCAAGGACTGTTTCCCCTCAGCAGATGCTTTCTGGGAATAGACATCCCTAATGTCATCATTGAAAGTAACGATTGTTATTTCGTTACCGGGATCTTCCTCTGCATATTGTATACACTCAATTATAGCCTCCTTAAGATCCTTCCACATGCCATTTCCTTGGGTATACACGGGAATCTTGCTACCATCAAGATCTTTTATTCCTTCCTTCTGTGGAAGAAGGGAGCCGGTGACATCCCATAAGATTACAATTCGTTCCCCAGTCTGAGCGGCAGCATTGAGAGATAACGAGGCAATAAAGATTACAATGGATAGTATTCGTAATGCACCTCGGTGAATCATTGTTATGGTCGTCTTGTTGAACATCTTTTGGATCAGATTAGTATCTAACGGTCAAACTTACCCACTCTTCCATCATTTATAACATATCTTGCAAGGCTTTCTCCCCATCTCCTTAGCTTCCTCGAGTGTTACTTCCTTAACTTTATGAGTCGCTTTCTTAACGGCAGAGCAGTTTCTAGTCTTGTGATAGGCATAGGCATTACTAGACATTACGACTATAACCTTCGTCTGATCGTTAGTGACACCGCACAGGGACGTCTCGGCCGATGTGAGACCGGACAAAAACAGGGAAATCAGTATTATAAGAAAATGCTTAGTCATGGCTTTTCCAATAATGCTTTCTGTTTATAATACATGTGCGGGGCAATAAAGCCGTATAGTCAATAGTTTTTCTTAATAACGTTGTGCAGCAGATAAACAAGATAACCTGCAACCACTACATCTACTATGTTCCAAATCACCCTACCAAGAGGAATTTTCCATAAGGGCTGAAACAGGACAGCTAGTATAATGAACAGGATCATCCTGTCTGTATTACCTTGTTGGTACTCTTCAAACGCGAAAAAACAGAACGCAGCTGTGGCAATAAACCGAACCAATACATAGAACCCATAAGGCATGTCGAATAGGCACAAAAGCAGTAATGCGGCAACCGCCCCATATATTAGCCCTAGTGTTCTTTTTTCCCTCATGTTGTCGATTCTTGTATAGAATACAAAGTTAATATATTAGCTCAATTATCCACTAAACTAGTACAAAAAAAAGGACAATACTGATAAGCAGCCTTTGTCCTCTTAACACTAAAACTGATCTTGCATATATGCGTCTTCAGCTTCTTCTGCATACTCTTTACACCAATCACATAATCGATAGTTCAATCCTTTGATCTCATATCCCTTCATTTCCTTTAAGCCCTCTGTCTCTGAGGCAACTTCACAATCATCTATCCATTCAAGATGGTAAATACCAGCCTCTCTATCGACCAAGACTGTACTGCAATCAAAAGCATATTGTTTTCTGTACCTATTACTGAAAAAGATTGCCGTTACTCCCAATACTATGAGAAGAATCCCCCAAACAATGGTAAGCTTATATGGCGTGGTCTTTGGCGTATTGGCTGGCTTAGACCAATAAGAATTCTCGGACTCATCTACTTCAACTTCTTTGTCTAAGCAAATTATCACCGCAGCAATGTAGACGATGAATAACAAGGATGTTCCTGTCGTCAAATTCAACAGACGACTGATAAAACTCCAATGAAAGAAGATGGAAAGTAAATAAAGAACAACCAGGGCACAAGTTCCTATAGCAAAGATATACTTAGCATAGTTTTTTAACTCTTCATATGTATAACTGCCTATTAGATTAGACAGAAATGATTTCCTAACAAGTGCCATGATTTGTCCAGAGCATACCACTCTTCATTAAACCGAGAATAGGCGGGAGAATCATTCCAAGGACTTATTCCGACGAGATTCCGCTTAGCTGTATGTCCTCAAAATGGACATTGCTAAATTGCATGTCCCAATCAAAAGCGCTGTCATCTTCTATATCAGGCAAGAAGAAATCCTCTTTATCAGGCATCGCTTCTAAAACAACGGCGTCACTAATTCTCAATTGCTTGCGAATACGCTTGAAGAAACACACTTCAGAATACTCGATGAGTTTGTCGGCTTCAATGGTTTCTATCGCAATCTTTATGAGCTGCAATGCAGCGTCATCATCTAGGTCGGATTCCTTGACCTCATTAATGAATTCATTGAGAAATAGATTCCCTTTCTCATTGATGGCCGAAACATATTCATTGATTTTATTCTGAATATCCAGGCCATCGAAAACATGTTCGTTTGTGGCGATACTGTTCAGCAAGGCTACTTCCTCTTCTGCTATATCACCGTCGCAGGCCATACAGCAGAATGCGGTCTTCAAATATAAATCGTTTGCTTCCATATCTTAAGAAATTAGAATCCAATTTTTCTTCTTTCAGGTTCAGCTGGTTTCCTTCCTTCAAACTCATCGCGGATTGCCTCATGCCTTTTGATCATATCCAGTGATATGCTAGGTTTGGTTTGGCTTATGGCCTCTTCAAGGATGGCCATAGTGATACAATCCAGATGCCTTCTAAAAACAAGCCGCGCTGCTGTATCAACAATGAGTCTGATATCAGCTGACACATAATTCTCAGTTAACTGAGCGAGTTTGTCGTAGTCAATTCCGAAGTCGGATTTTCTCGAACTCAAATTAATCCGGAAAAGCTCTTTCCTCGTCGCATAGTCGGGTTGAGGAATGTAGTATTTGTACTCAAGACGTCCAGCACGAAGAGCGGCTTCATCAATCTCTGTAGGCTTGTTTGTCGCACCAATAACAATCACTCCATCCTGTCCGCAGTTGTTCAACTGGGCAAGGAATTCATTTACCTCACCAGCCTCACTCACATTGGTATGCTTGCTTCTATCCTTAATCATCGCTTCTATCTCATCGAAGAAAAGGATCGTGGGAGCATTTTCCCTGGCTCCATCAAAGACAGATGCAATCTTTTCCTGGCCTCCATGGATGTAAGGAGATGCCACATCAGAACACTTGATGTACTGATAGTTGCATCCGAGCTCTTCCGCGAATTTTTCGGCAAAATATGTTTTTCCGCATCCGGGAGGTCCATAAAAAAGTAAGCCGTTAGGCACATGAAGCCCAAGAGCTTTAGCTTGCTCCGGATTCTTCAAAAGATCAATGACATCCGACTGAAGTTGCTCTTTAAGCTCTACCATACCGGCAACGTCTGCAAATCCATTTCCGCGTTTCTTCAGCTGGCCTTTCTGTCCAGTCTTTGAAGCCTCTGACCCCATGACGATAGATTGGAGTTTTATTTCGCCATTCAAGGTTTTGATAAACTCGTCAGCATCCTGGAATCGGTCTTCCGCATTTGGAGACAGAGCTTTTACAATAATTGGAATTAAGTGAGCAAAGCTCTCTTTCTTTCCTGAATTCGGGATTCGTAATGCCCTGTGCTTTTCCGCGATAACGGCTTCTTCTGCGGCATCCTTATCATCCTTGAATTTTGACAAATCAAAGAAGAACGGCGGAAGGCCGAAAAGAAGATGGTAAAGCATAGCGCCAACCATATACAGATCAGTCTGTGCGGAAAAAACTCCATTAAATGCCTCCGGCGCCAGATAGAACGGATTCAGTCCATCTTTTCGGAAAGACCTGCGACCTTGGTCAAGGAAACGAGCATACCCAAAGTCAATAATCTTAGGATATGTCGTACCTTTCGACAGGTCAAGCATAACGTTCTGAATCGTCAGCTCATTATGAATAATTGGAATAGGTAAAGAGTGCAAGAACTTCAAACCATTAAGTACACCGACAACAATATCCCGTGCCTCATATGCACTGCAACGCTGAGCGCGTGTGACTTTCTCCGCAACAGTTTCCCCGCTGATGAAATCATAGACGACATAAGACATCTGCCTGCCGTTAATCATTAACTCACTTGAGTCATGGTAGGCAGTAAGATTAGGATGCTTAAGTTGTTTCGAGATTTCAATTTCCAAAATATCACCATTTTCCGTGAACTGGTTCCTATGGAGTTTAGAACAATCAAATAATTTTAAGAAGTAGTTCTTGCCACTGCTATCCTTTACACGGTATGTGTCCGCATAGCTACCTTCCTTTACCGGAAAGGAAACTGAATAGGAATTGATTACAGAACCTTTTGTCAACATAATTTGATGACAGCTTTTAACCAAAAATCAGACTTCCAAGACCAAATATGGCAGCAAGGATTAAAATGTTCAAAATGTAGCCTGCAATAAAATAAAAACCATCTTTTACATCGTCGGTAAACTTCCTGTCCGATTTTGAGGGCATCACGATATATCCGAGAGGCTTAAGGTTTTCTTTATACGCATTCTGTACTATTCCTGCGGCGGAGATCAATGTCTTTTCAGTGTACTCATGGTTGCAGTACAAAGCTATTTCAGGACACACGTCAATCCACACGTCCAAAGCAAGATCGAAGAGTTTACGGATAGCGGCACATTGATTCTCATATACCTCATCTACACTATCTCCTTCAGGCTTGTTCTTAACCTGCAAATCAGCAATTATTTTTGACTGTTCGATTAGCCAATCGCCATATTCGTAATAGTTCTTTCCGTCATAAAAGGGCTGAACAACGAACTTGTTCATTTTTTTCTCAACAATCGATTGCTGAATGACCCCAATCCAGCCAGGAACATAAAAACTGTGGTGAAATCCGGAGACCCTTTCCTTTTTTGAGATCTCTTCTGTGGCCACCAGAAGGGTTTCAATGCGACTCTTTAATTCCTGGTCAGAAAACAGGTTCAATAAATTGCTATAATCGCTCATTTCTGTTGCAAGAATTAAAACTTAATCTTCTCGTTCTCAGGCATATCAAGCAGCTCATAAACGGCAATGCAGACCTCGCGAAGATCTTCCACATCAGGATTCCCTGTGCCAATCATCTGGATACCTCTGTTGAGTTGCTGACGGGCCTCGGCGGCATTCTTCCAGCTGTAAGAGCTAAAGTTCTTCGAATGGTGCTGGATGAATCCCATAAGCTGGTACACTAGAGTGCATGCGATAAAGACGTCGTTGATGTCCGAAAGTGTGTCACGGGCAGCCTGGATATTCTTGCTGGAAATTGCCCTGTCTGTGCGCCGACGGAGTTCTGCGACCTGACTGTCGTATTTATTGCCCAGATCATTGTTCGCCTTCTCGAGACGTGCAAACTCAGTTCTGAGTTCAGCTTCGAGGGAATCCCACTCGTGGTTCTTCTCGACCGCTTCCATAGAACGGAATGCCTCGCGCAACGATGCGAGCAAGTGCATAACACCGTCAGCAGATCCGATTTCTCCGTCAAAGCGCTGCTCAATATCCTGGATCTGCTTGGTGGATTCCTCCAACTCTTCGTCAGTGATGGCTTTAGCCTTCTGGAGAGAAGCATGTTTCCTCTTGGCTTCTTCAAAACGTTGACGGACTTCTTTCTCATTATCAGCGACGGAACGTGTCTTGACATCAATGTCGCGCTCAATGGATTCGCCGATAACTGGGAAGTTAACCTCGAGCTTCATCAGCTGCGAACGGTCAACCTTGATCGTTATGTCAATATCGCTGTTCTCCGGCACGAGTGCGGGAACGTCATCACCGGTTACGATGACATCAAATACGTGGTCATTATAAATGGCGCTTGTTCCTTCGGCATTATTCTCACCGATGTAAATGGGAATAACCAGGCGATCGTCAGACATCCCAGGACGCAGTTTCTTGGGCGTCTTGAGCCCATTGCGAACACCAACAGCCGGGAGCTGCTTGTTCTTTTCAAGACCCTTGATAGGAACGAAAACATCCTTATTCTTATCCTCATCATGCACCTCGATCCCGATGTTACGCGGCAGGATGGCACTTCCGACAACGGTACCTTGGATAATGTTGATTTCATTCGGCATACACGGGTAAGCAGTTCCCTTCTCGTCATAAGCCACAATACTGAACGAGTTGGACTTGCCTTCATTCAACTGACATTCCACGACATCGCCTATCTCATTGATCTCAACCTTTCCGCTTGACCAAGCCTTATCTCCCCGCACGAACTCAACATATACCTTTTTAGGCAGAGCCCCTGTGCTTTCAGAGGGAAGAAGCTTGACGGAAACGAACTCAAGGGTCTCCACGGAACTTGCATTGTACTGAACATCCAAGGCAATCGTGCCAGCCTTGATTTCCTCAGTGACGGCGCTTTCAATACCAGAGGCATACAACGCCGCACCCTTTGCAACGGCAGTCATCGGGTCTATGCTGGTATCAACATTGGGAGTGACCTGGTCTTTCAGGAGCTGACGCAGCACCGGAGAATAAGTCGGACCACCAACGAGGATTAGGGTGTCGAGTTTATTAGTGAGATTGTTGCGCTCTATGAGTTTCTTCGTAATATCAACCGCCTTCTGGAAAATCGGAGCAACGACTTTTTCGATTTGGGCGCGGGTTATCACCATGTCAAGTTCGATGGGGCTGCCTTCATCATCCTCACCGAATTCATCCAGCTGGGACATAATGTCACATTTATCCTTGAAAGAGAGCTGGTTCTTGGCCTGCTCCGCATAGAACTTCATCGCATCGCGGAGTATCTGCTTTTTGGAATCATCCGAAAGAATGTCCTCAATAACGTAGTTATCCTGAATATAAGGGATGATGATCTCATCAACGATGGCATAGTCAAGATTCTTGCCTCCAAGATAGTTGTCGCCCTCGGTATCAGTGACCTGCATAATGCCATCTTCAACTTTAAGAACTGCAGCATCAAAGGTGCCGCCGCCGAAGTCAAATACAACCCAATGGCCGTTTTTCTTGTCGGTGCTCAAGCCATATGCCATAGAGGCTGCAATAGGTTCCTGGAGCAGCTCACAATGCTCGATACCAGCTAATGTGGCGGCTCGCTTTGTGGCGGCAATCTGGTCAGGTGTAAACTTGGCGGGAATGGTAATAACGCAAGAAGTGATATTGTCATCGGATACGAACGACTTCAAGGTTTTCAAAACTTCAGCCGAAAGGTCCTCAGAGGAGAATGAACGTCCCATATTGGAGCTGGCGTACTTGGTGTCCAACCCCATAGTACGCTTGAACTCAAGGAACACATTCTCCTTATCGTTCGACCAATGCTTTGTGGCGCGGGCTTTGTCCTGGCGAAGATCATTGTATGCTCCGTCACCTACCTTTGTCACCTGCTTGCGGGTAAAAGAAATGCAAGAAGGAAGGGTGTCCTTCAGTGTGTCCGTCTTTTTGATAACCGGCTCACCGTTCTCCATTTTGCAAATTGCGGAATTCGTCGTACCCAGATCGATTCCGTATTTCATCTTGACCTGTACCATATCGTATTTTATATATTTTGACTTACTGTAATCTGAGCTGCCTGAATCATCTGTCCCTGGTAATTGATCTGCGGTTTGATAATACCGGTGATAATCTGCTGGCCCTGTTCGATGTTTTCATCTTCCACAAAATTGGCGGTAACCTTCATACCCTCATGATAAGGCTTTCCGAGCATATCCACGATCTCATAGCCATTTGCCAAAAGATTGTTCTTCATCTGGCTGATAGATTTGGTCAGCTGCTTGTAACCGCGCACTGAAGGATCCATGCGGTACAGTGTCATCTCCATGAAGGTAATGCGATCAGCAAGAGCCTTGATCAGATCCTGCTCATTTTGGGAAGAAGCACCGGCTGCAGAGAGGGTGCCAATGGAAGCGGAAATCTTCTGGATTTCGTCAACCTCAGAGGACATACGATTTACGATTTCCTCGTTGAGTTTCTCCGCTTTGCCTTGAAGGGCATCAATTTTTGCATTCCCCTTTCGATTAAGAAGGAAAGTAAGGAGAGCAGACAAAGCCAGAACTATGAAAGCTATGATGAGGCCCCAGACAGTCTTCTTCTTTACTCTCACATCCTGATCAGAGACAGCGCTGTTAGTCTGCTGAATCTGGCTTTCAAGTCCGGACTTCGTGTCCCTGATAGCGTTCTCGGTCTGGGCCAAGCCGGTTTCGGTTCCGGAGACGCGGGTGGCGATTGATTCAGACTCGCCCTGCAGGCTCTTCATCAGATTTTCCAAAGAAGTGACTCTCTTTTTCAAGGCATCGTTTGCGCCGGCCAGGTCGGAATTGGCCTGCTTCAGTAGCGTAACCTCATGTTTAAGAGAATCCAGGACAGTTGTAGATACCGCCACGTCCTGGGCATAGATAGGAGCGGCAATCATTATTGCAAGTGCGAGGATGGAAACTTTATTCATGCTTGTAAATGCTTATAAACTTGTCAAGTATGCTGCGGATAATGGCATTAACCCGTTTCTTGTCCTTAAGGTGTTCAACCCATATCGGAGAATAACGGTAGTAGAACCTGATAAATAAACGCCCCAATGCGGAATTACGGAGGACTTTATCCCGGAATTCGCGCAGGACCATAACCTGGGGTTCGTCGTAATCACCATACACCATCGTTGCAATATAGCAACCACTGGAAGAAGAAGAGCTGTACGCAGTTCTTCTCTGCCTCATCGCACTATCCAGTTGAGATTTGAGACTGTTGAGAGTGCTGTTGTTGGTATTGAAATGTGAACGTTCCTGAACAGTCATATCCAGTTGACCGATGATAGCCATAGCATTGATGGCAGAATCAAGAGTGGTAGCAAGAGTGCCATTAGCTATGTTCATCGCAATAACAGCACTGTTTTGTGCACGGTTCACGACGTCAATAAGCATTCCTAGAGCATTGTTAGCGACAGCACTGGAGACCTTGAGATAAAAGTCATCTTGACTTCCAAGGTTTTGCCGAATTACCGCAAGGTGCGGCTTGCAGTTGTTGACGAGTGTGCGTGCTCGCGCTATGGAAGGTGTAGATGCTTGGAATGACTTGAGTTCTAACGCAATAGCGGTAAGGTCCTTCTCATAAGCACTCCTCTCCTTCTTCTCACGGAGAATATCAACATTCTTTTGGCAGCGGTCCTTAGTCATCTTACCAACTGCAATTGAGAGAGCATACTCCTGTAGTTCGAGACCATTGTCAATGTCGTTGTCGTCATCAGAATTATTGAAGTAATTGATACCACACTGCAGAATCTGCTTAGCCAAATTGTCTGCTGCTGATTGGTATTCAATAGAACCGACACCGGCGATGGAACGAAGAGACACCAATGCGGTGCGGGTGTTTCGCATTAGAGTGCGTCCAGCATGCAATGATCCTTGAGCATCGGTCGCGGCTACACTCTTTGCCTTCGCGATTTCATGGTTGATAAGAGAAATCGGCTCTTCAACAGCTTTTTCGCGAACGTATAATTTATCAGCGTCGTTTGCTACCAATTGCAGCAAAGAGCTTGCTTTCACCTCCTTTAAAAGCTCATCTATGAGCATATGAGAGAGAGAATCCTCGCTAATCTGGAACGTCTCGCCACAAATGGCGGCGGTGAACTGTCCACGATAAGTGAAGTCATGTACAAGGGAAGAATAAGCCGAGATAGCCGCCGAATAATCGGATTGGATCATCGCCAGGGTAGCACGGTTGACCAGAGATGAAAAGCTCTCTCTCCTTTCGAAAATCGATTTCGCCTTTACACTGTCACCCGAGGCAAGATTATTCAGTCCGGTTGCGTCAATCGGATCTGCATTACAAAACCAGAACAGAGCATAGCGAATCTTGTCGTTGGGCAGATTGATGGCTGCCTGGGCCGCCTGGGCTGATTCAGCCGTACGGTTAAGGTTAGGTAAAAGGCCCTGCATGTCCGTAGGGAATTCTACAGCACGTCCTACGTTGAGATAGGCTTTCATCTTTCCGATATTTCGGACAATATCCGCTTGTTTACTGTTGCTGTAAACACCCAGTGTCCGAAAAGGATTATTTGCAATGATGTCAAGCATTGTGAGAAATCAGCTATTTGATCTTCTTTGATAAAATCTCATCTATCATTCCATACGCCTTCGCTTCATCTGCCGTCATCCAAAAATCACGGTCAGCATCAGCGAATACCTTCTCATAGGGAGTACCACTATGTTGCGATATAATGGAAATCAATTCCTTACGAGTCTTCTCAATCTCTTTAGCCGCAATTAGGATGTCTGATGCTTGTCCTTGAGCTCCACCAAGAGGCTGGTGAATCAACACTCTGGAGTGAGGAAGACAGGACCTCTTCCCCTTCTCACCGGCGCAAAGAAGAACGGAGCCCATGGAAGCAGCCATACCGGTGCAAATGGTTGCCACATCGGGCTGAACCAACTGCATTGTATCATAAATCGCCAGACCGCTTGTCACTTGACCACCGGGAGAATTGATGTAAAGTGATATGTCGGCTGAAGGATCCACCGATGCAAGGAAGAGGAGCTGTGCCGTGATGATATTTGCAACATCATCGTTAATGCCAACGCCCAGGAAGATTATACGATCCATCATCAATCGGCTGAAAACGTCCATTTGAGCGACATTTAGTGGACGTTCTTCAATTATTGTCGGGTTGACATATGCGTTTACGGCAGACTGGTAATCCCACAGCGTTGTGGAACTAATCCTCCTTTCCAGTCTTGCATATTTGTCAAATTCGTTCATACTGATAGAATTATAAAGCATTTATGGCAACAATGTGTAACAGTTATGCAAATTTAATAATAATTCTTATCCGACGAAAACAATTTGCGTAAAATTTACGCGTTATTTATATCCAAGCTCCTTATCACGTATCTCTTTTAAACGTAGCCGCTCCATATGAGCTTCGGCTTTTAGTTTCTTCTTTTCCGACCTTCTTAGTTCTGCTTCAACTTTCTCTCTCCGACATTGTTGCTCATAAGAATTACACCATCCAAATAACTCTGCAGCGGTAGTTGCTCCATGTCTGTTTCCGGTATCAAAAGGGACATAGGGGTTAGATGAGGTCTGCATCGCCCAATCTGCAAGAGACCAATCTTCATCCAAATGCCTCTCTTGTATTGTGCGATATATGAACTTTGTAGAAGTGGCTGAGCCAATACCTTTACCCTCGGGATAGAGATATTCTTCGAGAAGAACACATCCCTTGAAATAATGAAGGAGGTCTTCATCACTCAATATATTCCACTCATTGTTCCACTTTGGGACCAAGGTATTGCCTTTATCCTTGGCACACTCAGAGATAACACCCTCTCGTCCAATCTGGATTGGTATTCTTAAGTATTCTTCCATTCGTCTATTATAGTTGATTAGCTCGCCATAAAACATAGCTCTCGTACTTGTACCCGGAATTTCTAAAGTCCGAGAATTCGGTTACATTGCCATCAGCATCATACATGAAGCCGTAAGAATAGACGCTTCCCACCAGGTAAATAGCATTATTCACTCCGAGGTCAACAAGAGCCTGCGCGAAGTCGTGGAAGGATTCATTCGTCTCACTGAAGACCACAAAGACCTCACCGGCACGTTCACATAGAGCCTTGCGTATTGCTTTGTTCTTCGGTTCATTCTCAACCAGTCGGCCATTGTCAACCAACGGATACTGGCGGAAAAAATAGCCCTCCTTTTCCGTAGCCTCCTCAAACAAAGGAGAGTTGTCGGCCACGCCGACGGTGAGTTTTCCATCGATTATGCCGCAATAACCTTTCTTTGAGAGGCCCCATGCAAGAGGCTCGCCTTTCAGAACGAAAGCACCCACAATCTTCTTGTTATCTCTTCTTATGTCTGCCGCCTGGGTAGCAAAAACGATATTCTTATCCTGATAGTTAGGTGCTCTCAAGCATAGCTCCGGAGTAGCATTGTGCGGAATGTAGATGGTCAGAGGAATGTCGTTGATAGTCTTTTGTATGATCTCTGTGTAGGCAAGGCCTGTAGTGTCAGAATAGTCGCCAAACGGATTCTGTATCTCAACTTCTTCCAGTTTTACTACGGTTGGTGTGTCTCCGCTTTCAAACAATCCTGGTTCGTCCGGTTCCGGCTTGCTTCTCCTAACGAGCAGCACAATCAGAGCGATCGTCAACAGGACAGCCAGAATCGACAGGATCCAGATTATGACCCCTCTAGGCTTCCGAACCTGACCCCGGCCTTGTATCGGCGGTTGGTCGGAACCAATGACGCGGATCTCATCGTCCTTTATGTTCCATTCGTTACTCATTTCTTTCACGGTTTAAAGTCTGCTCCACCAGTTCCTTCAACTTGATCAAAGCATCTCGGGAGGCAGACAGTTCTTTTCGAAGTCCCTTGCAGTCAGACATGACCAGCAACTGCTTGGAGATGTCGATATGGTTGATGTAGTCCAAGTTTATGATATGACCACGGCCAAGGCGTATGAAATTCGTGATACCAGAGCCCAGTTGCTCAGCCATCAAGGCCTCGATTTGCCCGAGCTGGAGACATACCAGCGTTTCGCGCCCGTCCAAAGTCACCACGTAGGAGTAATTGCCGTCAGCGGACACGCAAATCAACGTGTCCAGCGGGAATCGATGCAACTCTGTCCCTTTTGTTATGACTATATGGTTGAGCATGGATTTGTACAACAAACAAAGTTAGCATTTTTATTAGTCGAACCAGCATATTCAAAGGATTTTAAAGGTTATTTCTTCTTTTATTCCTTCATCATCCACCGCTGTAAGGCGATTGATTCCAGGATGAGCATCAATTATCAAAGTATGGATGTCGGAGGTCTCGCCAAGATACTCATTGTCAAGATGCCAATATATGACAGCATCGCTACGGGAGTGGACAATCTCGCAGCGGATACCTGGGGAACTGCCGTCCATCTGCTTGGCCGGGGACAACACGGCACCTTCTGATGGGTAAGCAAATCGCATCACACTGGTCCCATCCACGTTTTCCTTAGGCAATGAGCGATAATCCTGATGTCTCACCCGATAGTATTTTTCCATAAGCGGAGGAAGCACAAACCATTTTTCTTCCCTTATTTCCCGATGCCAAGGGCAAGCCTTTCCATCTATGGCCGATTGTGGGGCTTTAATCCGAACTTTGTGCGGACAATCCCTTCCCGCCAAATAACCACTTTCTGGGCAAATATCCAACTCGACTCCATCGGATGGCTCTTCAAACCACCCCGTCGCAGGAAGCAGATTGAAGAGGTCGAACATCACCGGGCCTGCCGTCAATGCACCTGTAAGACCGGGGGCAGAGTTGCCTTCCGCATTACCAGCCCATACGCCTACTACATACTCAGGCGTTATTCCAACCGCCCAGGCATCCCTGGAGCCATAACTCGTCCCCGTTTTCCATGCCACCTTACGGAGTGATGAGACTCTCCTCCAGTCCATCTGATCGGGTCGACCTACTTCCGCCATGGCTTCCAGCATATACCAGATAGCCGTTTTGTCGTAGAACTTCGATGATGCAAGATCCAGGTAGGAACGGGCAATGCCTGTATAGACATTCACGATATCGCCAAGGCTTGCTTCAGATCCGCCAAGGATCAGGGACAACCCGTATTCCGATGGTTTTCTCTTCAATGATGAGATTCCGGCTTCTTGGAGCATTCTTACGAATCTGGCGGTCCCGAACTGCTTCAGCAGATAGACATTTGGAATGTTTAGGGACCTGGCAAGGGCCTCGTCCGCCGGGACTGCTCCATCGTAGTCCAAGTCATAGTTCTTGGGCGAAAAGCCTCCGAAATTCGTCGGGACATCAGGGAGAAGGGTCTTGGGCAGAATCACCCCCTCCTGAAGGGCTGCGCAATACAGCAGCGGTTTCATGATACTGCCAGTACTGCGTGGGGATTGAGCAATGTCAACCCATACACCTGGACGCAGATCGTCTATATCAGCATTCCCACAGTAGGCGATTCTCTCGCCGGACCTCACATCGATGATGACTGCCGCCAAATCGTTGATCCCATTCTCGGCCAGATCCTTACGCCACTGTTTCAAGACCGCTTCTGCACGCTCTTGAAGACTCATCTGTATGCCTGTTTTTACCAACGTAGCGTGTTTGTCTTTATTGTATTCCTCAATCAGATGCGGACAGTATGACGGCAGCGGGTGCAACTCCCCTATCAGGGGCTCTTCGATAGCAGCCTCATAAGTATACTCATCCAAGAATCCCTTATCTCTCAATCTGAGAAGAAGGCGATTCCTCTTCTCCATCAAGCGTTCCCTGTTCTGGGAGAGATTGATGGAAGAAGGGGCATTCGGAAGGACTGCGAATGTTGCGGCTTCAGCCCATGACAGGTCATCGGCATCGCGTCCAAGATATCGCCAGGCAGCCGCCTCCAGCCCGACGACATTGCCACCGAAGGGGGCATGGGACGCATAGAGTGAGAGTATCTCATCCTTGGAATAGCGTGCCTCCAGTCGCGTGGCCATGAACATCTCAATCATTTTCTGCCAGACAGTTCGTTCCCGTCCACGCGACAGCCTGATAACCTGCATTGATATGGTACTGGCCCCGCTGACCGTGTGGCCGCCCCGTATGTTCTGGACCAACGCCCTGCACACTGCCTTCAAGCTCACGCCAGGATGATACCGGAATCCCCTGTCTTCAAACTGGATCAGGGCTATGGCATACTTCTCCGGGACTGATGCGGACGGAGGAAATCTCCACTGTCCGTCATCCGCTATTCTCGCCCCGAGCAGCTCTCCTTCATGGTCCACCACGACAGTGCTGTACGGTGTCCCTTTGAAAAGGTCCCGGGGCAGGCAGGATAGCCAGATGATGAAAACAACAGAAGCGGCTATCAGGATGTATTTCCTTACTGGCTTACGCATACCTTGCCATTAGGAGTGTTCGACTTGTATTCTGCATTGTACATGTCTTCACAAAGTATCTCAGGGAGATGGAACGTGCCTTCATATGCAGCCTGCAAGCGTACGGAGAACCGGCGGGTACTTCCGCTTCGCAGTGTGAAATACCATCTCATTTCATTGTCGCGAATGTCCCGGTACTCGCATTCTTCCGAACCTCCGAACAACCGGTCATTCCATATCTCCCACCCCGACGGCGCCGTGAATGTGAGGGCCATCGACTCGCTGCTCGTCACCCCGGTTAGCTCATTCACTGTGATGATAGCACGGAATTCAGTACCCTGCTTGAGATTCATCACATTGATAGGATCACCGTCAAGCGTGAGCCATTTGACACTCACCTTGACACCTTTGTAAGCAGCAGGGACCTGCTGATTTATATCAGTCCGCTGCCTTACGGTCAGGTTGGCGTAAAGGCTGGCGTTCGCGTTATTCGTAAGATGGACCTTTCCCACAGCGAAATCAAGATTCTGCTGAATGATGCTGCGCCCTCCTTTAATGGCCGAGATCTCATCTTCTTTCTGACAGAAGGAGATGTCCGGCAAAGCCGAGCCAATGGATTTCGCGAGAGCGCTCATGGAACGGCTTGTCCAGGCAAGTTCCTGAGTAGTGGCGCTGTTTGCAGAGAAGGCTCCGGCAACTTCAGATGCCAGTTCCACTGCCTTATCCATGTTACCTGTTTCCACAAGTGCATCCAGGATCATCGCCTTGTCACGAAGTGTGGACCACCAGGTGTCGCCGAGGCCGTTGGACGGTGCTGTGATGCTAATCAGTGAGTTTTCCGTCAACTGACGTGCGGTCTCGTTCTTCCCGGCCACAGCATATGCCGCAGCCAGTCTCCATCTGGACTGTAGAGAGATTCCGGGAGTCTCCTTGAGGCGGTTCATGGCACCAAGATCGGCGTTTTTGGAAAGTGCGAGCGTGTAGAGGCGGTATGCCTGGTCAAGATCATTTAGGTTGTATCGTTCGCTATGCTTGTAGTTTCGGACGGACTGCTTCTGATACTTGACCCAGTTATCGATGGCCTGCTGCTGTATCTGAAAACCTTGTCGCTTTGCTTCCATGAGTACCTGCCCGGCCATTGATGTGGCCCAGGGGTTGGAATAATCGGTCCCAGGCCAGTATGAGAATCCGCCGTCGGTCTTCTGACGGGAGCACAGATGGGAAAGGATAGCAGGAAGGAGTTCTTCCGCTACAGCCTTGTCCCCGTCGCTCAGGAATCCCCTGGAATATAGCAGGAAGAAAGCGTTGGAAGAGAGCTGTTCTGTGCACAGGTGCTTGTAGCCGTGAACGAATTCAAAAGCTCCCGTGAAGTCTATGGCCGGGAATGAGGATACGCTTAGTACGACGGACTCCCCTTCTTCCGGCGTCCTCCCCTTCCAGGAGAAATCCGTCTGACCGTTCGGATCGATCATCCTGGATATGCTTTCCGTTTTGAGCGGATTAGGATTCACGACCTCGATGTGAATCGTTTCGTTTGCATTGAAACCGCCGCCTTTCGCCTTGATTGTCACACTAGCGTTTCCCGACTTGGATGCATCCGTTTTCAGGGAGAAGACGACAAGGCTATCACCAGGCGAAGAGAAACGAATCTTCTTCGTGGCGGGTCCATCAATGCTGATCGGACCGGACACCTCTACTTTCAGGTCTACATCCTTTACTCCTTGCTCCATCGCGAAGACATTGACGGGGAGTTTCACCGACTCGTCTGGCGATAATCTTCTGGGAAGGGTCGAAAGCAGCATGAGAGGCGATCTCACGATGACCGATTTTTCCGCACTACCGTAAGCACCTGCATGACCGGCCACGACCATGACCCGGACGCTGCCCACATACATCGGGAGATCGATCTTGTGCGTGTTCGTCCCACTGTTCAACGTGAACGGGCCAAGGAACTTGACAACCGGCCTGAAACGGTTCTCTTTTTTTGTGCCACGGAGGGCTATGTCACCACCAAGGGAGAGAACCTGTGTGAACTTGCCGGCATATGCCCCGATGACATCGTCATACATATCCCATGTCCTGACGCCGAGGGCTTCCCTCTCATTCATGGCAGGCCAGGGATTCGGTGTCCGGAAGTTGGTTAGATCCAGCAGTCCCTCGTCAACGATTGCCAGCGTATATGTCATCGGTTTCCCTTTCTCCTCTTTTACGCGGACTGTGAAGGGAGTCTGCGGACGGACTACATCAGGACAGTCTATGACAGGGGTAAGATGAGAAGCCGGATTGCTGACGGTGACGTTCTGCACTCCGTACATTCGGATAGGAAGATCGTTTGCTGTCTGCCGATGCGGTTGCAGGAGTGTGATGTGCACATAGAAGTTCGGCGCCATTTTCTCGGTGATCCTAAACTTCCATGCAGTCTCTCCCGTCCCGGAAGTATTGACCCATGTGCGCGACATCACACCCGAAGCGTTCTCAAAGGATACCAGGGCATGGCCTCCCTCGGACATGGGAAGATAGACAGTCGCGGTCTCCCCCACCTCATAACTGTGTTTATCGGTCGTGAACGACAGCATCGACAGCGCTTCCGGGTCACTCTTGCTGGAGTGCCCTCTCCAGAGTGGCCAGTCAACAAAGAAGGTCCCTCCCGTCGTATGCCCGCTTTTCAAGTCCTTCACGAGGATGAGGAACTTGCCGTAATCGGGATACTTGACGCTGAAAGGAATGGTCTTATATGTGTTCGTGCTGGTCAGTTTCCCTGATGTCTCAAGGTCTGCATTCTTACCGCTGACATACCTGTCCAGATCTTCCGCATCACATTCCCACCACCAGTTCCATCCAAGGCGATAGATCTTGTATTCAAGTTCTCGACCGGCTTTTACCTTTCCATCAGCATCAACAGACACAACCTTGAAGGCTATGTCTTTGTCCGTCTCGTAATCCGTCTCCTTCAGGTCGATTCCCACATAATGGGAGAACGGGGAGAATCTCACGGTATTGGCGACGATGCTCGTATTCCCTCCCGGCTCAGAAATCTTGCAGATCAGGTCGGCCTTGAGCATACCCGGTGCATCGTTCGCTTCGGGCATTTCTTTGCTAAGCGAAACGTGCCCAAGGCTGTCCAGCCGGAAACTGATTTGGGCCAGACTCTCGGAAACGTATGTCTTCCTGGGATCCGAGAAAGTATATCCGCGGTGTTCCGGGAACGGAATGGTCGTGTTGTTCAAAACGACATCCAGTGTTCCATCCAGATTGGCGGCGACGGGACCGGTAAGCCAGTGCGATTCAACCGATATGTCGGCCTTCTCCCCTGACGCGAATGTCTCCGTCCCTGTGATCAAGTTTATTTTCAGACGATTCGGCTTGATTGTCTCAATAGGCACTCTATGCTTGAACTGGGCTCCACCGACAGAGAATACGGCGTTCCAGTAACCGGTAGGGCTATCTGGCTCGGTCGCTATTTCGAAGGCGTAAAAGCCGTCCTTCCCGTTTCTGAGCGTCTTGCTCCCGAAGAGACGCCCTTCAGGGGTGTAGAGCTCCATCGTTGCAGGATGGGATGCCGGTAATGTATGAAGCTTGTCTTCCACCAATAACGTCAGATGGAGGGTGTCCCCTGGACGCCAGACGCCACGCTCGCCATAGACGTATCCTTTGAGACCTTTGCTGATGGTCTTGCCGCCGACATCGAAACGGCTGAGGGATTTCTCATGGGAGCGCATCTTCAGGTGGCTTACGGCGCTCCCCTTCTCCGCTTGGAGGATATACGCTTTTCCACGCAGATTCAGGTCCGCGAATCCCAAGTCATTCGTGTATGTCTCCCCTATGGCTTGCAACTGATAGTTATATGCGGTCACTTTCACTCCGGCAAGGGGCCTGGATGACACCAGGTCCGCCGTTGTCACCAATAGCTTTGACTCATCGGCACTCTTGACAATGATGCCAATATTCGACGCGGCAAGGTTTATCTCGGGGAATCGGTCGTCCGACATATAGTAGCTAGGCTTGGAAGGGTCATTGCGATCACTCCAGTCCCATTCGTCTGTATGGTAATCCCCCCATGTGCTGTACCAGGAGTAGCCGCTGTCCCAGGGCTCTTCGTCATGCTCAGTGACCTGGGCTCTTGGCAGGACGGCGGGCGCCTCATTCTTGTCGTAAAGGGAATACTCCTGCTTGAAAGAAAGTTTGATACGATATATGGCCCCTTTTTCCTGCCGGAACAAATTCTTCAGGTCAATTGAGAAATTCTGCCATTGATGCAGATTCTTGGTAGGGTCTGTATCCAGGCGTGCTGTTGTCTTGTACACCAGGCGTCCGTACCGCCTTAATTCATAGTCACCATCGATGGTGTTGTCCTGATAGAAAGAAAGCACATTGCTGCGATATATCTTGATTACGCTCACGTCTACAGCGCATAGGTTAACCGCCTTGAAGGGAAGCTTGAGATTGTTCTCATCGGGAAGGATACCGCTGCCTATCAGGAGTTCTACGGCAGGTGGAATCCCTGCTGAACGGAAGGTCTGCTGGAATTCAGTTCCAAGCGGCTTTCCCTCTTCACTTTTTATGCGCCTGTCCACCTTCAATGTCATATTCGGGACATTGGCGTCTTCGAAGAAGACCTTGACTTGTGAGGCTTCTCTTTCGATCCGGAGGGTTTCCATCTCGTCCACGTAAACCAGCCCTTCAAGCGACTGGTCTTCGCTGAGAGGTTCCGAAAACTGGACACTGATGTATGGCTCGGAGGCATCAATAAGGCTTGCCTGGATGACCTTGAATTCTTTCCTTCCAGGAATTGTAGCGATGTCCTGGACTCTCTTTCCGAAGCCGATTGTTTCAGCGTCGAAATATATCTTTACGCCACTCGTTCCTGCCATGGATCGCTGCAAGCCGGACATCTCGAATTCAAACGTCTCGTCTCCAGTCCGCTCCACCGTTACACTGGTATCCCATGTGGTCGATGTCCGGAAAAGTTCAGGGACGACCACGCCATCTTCTACCGGTTCACTTAATATGACCTTTCCTTTAACGATTGCGGTTTCCGGGTTCTCTGGAGAGATACTTGTCTCCAGTAACTCCATTTCTGCCGCACGTTCAGCTACCTTGAAAGAGAAGACAAAATCTCCGGCATCCGGTATCAGTCTGCCTTGACGCACTTTACAGTAATACGTTTGCCCAGCCTTCAATTGTCCCTTCTCGGGGATGAACTCCAGTTTGCGCGCAACCGGATCCCATGTCTCTTCCCCCTTGATGGAAGGGGTTATCTTCATGAGACGAGAACTAATAGAGACGGTACTTGATTCATCAGGAATACTGGTTCCCTTGAAAAGTACCTGGACAGTACTGTTTACTTTGAGAATGTCGTTGGAGTATGCTTCGACATACTGCGCGATTTCTTCCGGAGATGATTCTTTTAAGCCGTGATCCGTACAGGAAGATGCTATGAAAAGAAAGGCTGAAACGATGGCCGCATAAGCCAGGAGAGAGATGAGTTTGATGCGAAGAGTATACATATGTTGGGATGAGTTGCAGTTTTTGCCACTACGAATTTCTGTTAAAAAAACCATCTTGCAATGGCCGGGAAGGTGCTTCTGTACGAAGTCAAAATATAGTGTACCAAATGCAAAAACCCCCTTTTTGAGAGTATGCCCAGCCGACAATACATCCTCTCTCCGAACTCAGGGCGTACATAATTGAGCGCGATTTCTCGCATGGTTTTTGATATCCGAATGAGCATGCAAATAACACGATTAATCAAGTCCCAGATCATATTGCTTGCTCTTTTTGCCCTCTGTTTGGATGCAAACGGACAGACAGTGCGTGTACTCGTAGAGAACCACGACAGCTTGACTGTCTATTATCCACATTTCACGAAGATTGATTTCGTCACGCAAAAGATGCCCCAGAAGAGTGAGAAGGATGTCATATTTGTATGTGCGGCATCATTTACAGGAGAGTTGCTGGATGAATTCAAGCACTCCAATATAGCCGGGCATCATGTCTCTGCAGGTATTTTCTACAAGGGTTACAAATGCGGTCCATACAATGGGGTTTTCACTTGGAGCGAGAAGAGTGGCTGGCATTTCTACAACTACTCCCACACGAACTCAGAGCCACCCCTCAGGACCGTAGCTACGGAAGGCGGAATGGGATTCTGCCAAAGCATGCTATTCCATGACGGCAAGCGTTTCAAAGGATGCATGAAGCCGGATCGTGTCAACCGGTACAGGGCCTTGTGTGAGATCGGAGGGAAACTGTGCATCGTCGATTGTGCAAGAAATCTTCCGTTCGGGCATTTCATGGACGGACTTGAGAAACTGGGAGTAAAGAACGCTCTGTACTGCGACATGGGCCGGGGATGGAACTACTCGTGGTATCGGAAGGATAACGGCACCGTACAGGAACTGTTCACGACTCCCGGGCAGTATACGACGAACTGGATCACCTTTTACGATCAGACACGAGAATAGCTGGCCGCGCCATTATGCCGTAGCCAAACTAACAAGGACATGTCGGTCCTATCGCGCCGTCACAACCTACCGGTCTCTGCGATGCTCCGAACTTCCCAGGCCGCGCAGGATGGCGGCGATGAGAGGCTTGAAAATCACGCAGAGGACGATGATCAGGACGAGGGTCAATGCATCTTCCATAATCTCGAACTCATATTCTTTTCCCTTTGTTTCGGGCCTTACGGCCCCGGGGATGCGTATATTTTTCTGCTTTCGGAAAGCGAGTCCATATTGATGAAGGCAAGCCGGAGACGAAGAATACTCTCCTATCGGGAGGAAGATTGTCCGTCTCCCCTGCCAGCGGGTCTGGCTTGACGCATCGGATGGCGAGCTTAGATTTGCAGGAAAGGATATACGCCAATCAACGGGGCCGTATAAGCGGAAGCGAGGCTTCCGGTTAAAGAAAAAAGACGGTGTTAACAGCGTTCAACCAGACGAGTGGTGTGACTTATCACTCGTCATATACTCTCCTATTGAAAAGATCCGCCCCGGAGGATGGCCGGGGCGGCGCAGAAAAGCAAG
>JAEEGL010306617.1_pt1 | contig 53255 bp, 45 predicted proteins | sample 9134231 | NCBI WGS metagenome assembly JAEEGL01 (sample SAMN16246548, study PRJNA631951) | gut metagenome | biome: gut microbiome; feature: rumen; material: fiber-attached | host: Bos | place: Iran: Karaj | collected 2018-10 | reverse complement strand
GGCTTCGGCCTCGCGGCAGGCGGCCTCGCAGAGTCCTATCGACTGTGCTCCAACTCCCAGACGGGCTCCGTTCATCAGCGACATCACATATTTGATGAGACCCAGACGACGCTCGCCAACAATCTGGCAGGGTGCGTTGGTGAACTGCAGCTCGGCGGTGGGACTGCCCTTGATGCCCATCTTGTTCTCTATGCGGCGTACGGTCATGCCGCCGTCGGCTTTGTCAAATACGAAGTAACTTAGTCCACGGCCGTCGTTGGTGCCTTCCTCACTGCGGGCCAGCACAAGGTGAAGGTCGGCGTCGCCGTTGGTGATGAAGCGCTTCACACCGTTCAGCCTCCAGCAATTCGAGGCCTCGTCCCAAGTGGCTTTAAGACGCACGGACTGCAGGTCACTGCCGGCGTCGGGTTCGGTGAGGTCCATCGAGCAGGTGGCTCCCTCGTAGATGCGGGGCAGATATTTGTCTTTCAACTCTTCACTTGCGAATTGCTGTATTGTCTCGGCGCAGTCCTGCAATCCCCAGATGGTGGCGAAACCCACGTCGGCTCGGGCTATCATCTCGGCGGCCATAACCTCCACCACTCGGGGGAAGTTCAGTCCGTTGTATTTGCGTTCCAGGGCCATGCCGTACAATCCCGACTGGATAAGGGCGTCGAGGTTCTTGCGGGTGCCGGGGGCATACACCACACGGCCGTCTACGAGAGACGGACCTACATGGTCAACCTCCTCGGCGTTGGGGGCTATCACATCACCGGCAATATCGCCAAGCAGTTTCATCACTGTGTCGTACTGTTCCACGGCTTCTTCGGCGTTGGCTGGAGCTTCGGGATGGATGCCGGCCTCGGCATAGTTCTTTTCTTTCACAGCAACCACCTGCTCCATGTCGGGATGATGCAGGTAGAAACTAAGATTCTCGTTATCTGTGTAAAAATTCATAATCTTTTATTCAAAAAAGCTAACGTCAACTCTAATGTTAACGTTAAGGTTATAGTTAACGTTACTTCAGATTCTTCTTATAGCATGCCATAAACTGCGGAATCACAGTCATCACGTCGCCGATAATGGTGTAATCGGCTATGGCGTTGATGGGAGCCTCTGGATCGGTGTTGATGCTGATGATTTTCGCGCTCTGCTCCATGCCTGCGCGGTGCTGCACGGCGCCGCTGATACCACAGGCTATGTAGAGTTTCGGACGTACCGTCACACCGGTTTGGCCAATCTGGCGCTCGCCTTCGCAGAATCCGGCGTCGACAGCGGCGCGGGTGGCTCCGACACTGCCTCCTATGAGGTGGGCGAACTGGTGCAGTAGCTCGAAATTCTCCTTGCTGCCCATGCCGTAACCGCCGGCAACGATAATCTGCGCTCCCTTGATGTCTATCTTCTGCTCCTCGATTTCGCGGCTCAGTATCTCGACGGCTTTGTCGGCCTTGTCGAGAGAAGCGTCAACGCTGACAGGGATAATGGTGCCTTTGTAGTTGGCGTCGAGTATCTCTTTCTTCATCACTCCCTCGCGCACCGTGGCCATCTGCGGACGGGTCTCCGGACAGACGATGGTGGCTATGATGTTGCCGCCGAAGGCGGGACGTATCTGCAACAGTATGTTGTCGTAGCTCTTTTGGTTCTTCACATCCTCGTGCGAGCCAATCTCAAGCGACGTGCAGTCGGCGGTAAGACCGCATCTCAGATATGAGGCGATACGGGGTGCCAGGTCGCGTCCCACGCTCGAGGCGCCGAAAAGCACAATCTGCGGCTTCTCGCTCTCGATAAGTTTGGAAAGCACGTCGAAGTGGGGGAGGGTGCGGTAGGGCGACAGACGTTTGTCGTCGGCCACATAAACCTCATCCACTCCGTAGGGGTACAGCGACTCCGCTGCCTCGCGCACATTGTTTCCAAGCACAGCAGCCTGCAACTTGACTCCAAGACGGCTTGCCAACTGGCGACCTTTGGTGCAGAGTTCCAAACTGATGTCGGCTATCGTGTTCTTCTCCGACAGCTCACAGTATACTAAAACATTGTTATTGCTCATTTCAATTGTCTATTTCCGATTCTACAATATGTGCTCTTTAATCAGTGTGGCGCTAAGCTCGTTGAGGTTGGCCTCGGTGGGCTCCAGCACTACCGATTCTTTGTGCGCGAGCACTACGTTCTCGATTTTCTTCACTTTGGTCGGTGAGCCTTTGAGTCCCAAACGTTCCATGTCGGCGTCAATGCTGTCGGCATTGATCATGCGGACCTCGTCTTTGGCTTGTCTCAGCAGGCGGTGTGCGTTGGGAAAACGGCAGTCCGCCGCGGCTGAGGTGACGGTGACGAGCACGGGCATCTTGGCCTTGACAACCTCGGTGCCTCTCTCCAGACGGCGGCGTATTGTTATGGCTTGATTGTTCACCTCTACCAGCTCCTCGGCATAGGTAATCTGGGGTATCTCCAACTTCTCGGCTACCTGCGGTCCCACTTGTGCGGTGTCGCCGTCTATGGCCTGACGACCGCCAAAGATCAGATTGACGTCACCCAGCTGTTTCACTGCCTGCGATATGGCGTAGGATGTCGCCAATGTGTCGGCTCCTGCGAAGCGGGCGTCGCTCAATACAAAGCCGTCGTCGGCTCCGCGCGATTTGGAATCCTTGATAATCTCGGCTGCTCGTGGAGGTCCCATGGTCACTACAGTGACAGTGGCTCCATCTATTTGGTCTTTTACCTGCAGAGCCATCTCCAGAGCTTTCAAATCCTCGGGGTTGAACACCGTGGGTAATGCGGCACGGTTAACGGTGCCGTCTGCGTTCATGGCATCGGCACCGACATTGTGTGTGTCGGGTACCTGCTTCGCCAATACTACTATTTTAAATGACATGTTTATTTGTTTTCAGTTCTTAGTTCTCTTTTCTCACATATTCAATGATATCGCCTACGGTCTTGATGTTTTCGGCGGCATCCTCGGGAATGCTTATCCCGAATTTCTGCTCTATCGACATTATCAGTTCCACGCTGTCGAGCGAGTCGGCGCCAAGGTCGTTGGTCAGATTTTTCTCGGGTGTGATGTCGGAAGCCGACACGCCCAGACGCTCCTCAATGATTGCGCTGATTTCTTCAAACAGCTGCTCGTTGGTCAAATCTTTTATTTCCATAATTGTTTATTTCAAAGAATGTTATACGATTAATTAATCGCCAATCCGCCGTCGCAGCTTATAACCTGTCCGGTGACATACGATGCCAGGTCGCTGGCGAGGAACAACGACACATGTGCCACGTCGCTGTCCAGACCGCCGCGGCGCAGCGGTATCTTTGTCATCCAGTCCTTGCGTACATCCTCGGGCAGTTGCTGTGTCATCGGGGTCTCAATAAATCCAGGGGCCACGGCGTTGCAGCGTATGTTGCGCGAACCCAGTTCTTTGGCTATCGAACGTGTGAAACCGATGATGCCTGCTTTCGATGCTGAGTAGTTGCACTGGCCGGCGTTGCCGTTCAGACCTACTATTGAACTGATATTGATTATCGATCCTGCGCGCTGCTTCATCATCATGGGGGCGAATGCCTTGGTGTAGTTGAACACGGAGCGGAGGTTCACATCCATGATAAGGTTCCAGTCCTCAACGCTCATACGGAGTATGAGGTTGTCTTTCGTAATACCGGCGTTGTTCACCAATATGTCGAGTCTGCCATAATTCTTGGCAACCCAATCGGCTACTTCCAACGCCTGGGCGTTGTCGGCGGCGTTGCTCGCCAGAAAGTCGGCGCGAACGCCCTTGGCTCTGAGTTCGGCGAGCAGACTCTCGCTCATCTCGTTCTCTTTCAGGTCGGTGAATATGATGTTGGCACCCTCTTCGGCGAAGAGTAGCGCATGGCTTCTTCCAATACCTCTCGATGCTCCGGTAATTAATGCGGTCTTGTTCTCTAAAAGTTTCATAATCTTTTATTTTATTTGTTTTTATCTAGTCTTCCTGCCCTTTTTTGAGGTTGCTTGTTTTAATCTTTCTGCCTGCTCTACAGGCATTTCTACTGACGATGGGCAAACCTGTACATTCTTACTTTTCCTTGTCTGCCAGCATGAAAATCAGACTGCCTTTGGCGCAGAGTTTTCCATCCACTTTCGACTCGGCATCGACAAAGAATGTCAGCCCTCGTCTCGAGGTTATTTTTCCTGTTACCTCGATGGTGTCGCCAGGGCGTACCTGGTTTTTGAAACGTACCTTGTCCATGCCGGCATAGAATGTGAGCCTTCCCGGCAGTTCGGCTAGCATCAGCGTGCTGCAGCATTGCCCCATGATTTCACACAGTATCACACCGGGAACAACAGGATAGTCGGGGAAATGTCCCTGCAGGAAAAACTCGTCACCGCGCACATGATAGTGTCCGATGGCCATTTCGCCTTCCATGCGCATGTCGTCAACCAACAGCATGGGCTCTCTGTGGGGCAGATATTTTTTTATTTCTTCTCTTTCCATTTTATATAGTTTTTCTTATTTAGTGTTATATTTTTCTCAATGCCACGCAGGCGTTCTGACCACCAAAACCGAACGAGTTGCTGATGGTGATGTCTGCCGCGTAATCGCGGGCTGTGTGCGGTGTGTAGTCCAGGTCGCAGTCCGGATCGGGCTGGTCGAGATGTATGGTCGGCGCTACCTTGCCCTCTTGCAGTGTTTTGGCGCAGATAACCATTTCCACAGCGCCTGTGGCGCCCAGCATATGGCCGTGCATGGACTTGGTACTGCTGATCACGGCTTTGCGTGCCTCGTCCTCGCCCATCGATTGTTTGATGGCCAAGGTCTCGGTCTTGTCGTTGAGCGGTGTTCCAGTTCCGTGGGCGTTGACGTAAACCTTCTCGCCACTCTTGAATCCGGCCTCTTCGAGGGCCCACTTGATGGCGTTGGTGGCGCACTTGGCGTCGGCGCGGGGTGCGGTGTAGTGGAATGCGTCGCAGGTGTTGCCGTATCCGCACACTTCGGCATAGATGTGCGCTCCTCTGCGTTTGGCAAGTTCGTAGTCTTCAAGAATCATCACTCCCGATCCTTCGCCCATTACAAAGCCTTTTCTCCTGGCGTCGAATGGCAGCGATGCTGTCATTGGGTCTTCGCTGGTCGACAGTGCCTTGCTGTTTGCGAAGCCCGATATCGCTATCTCGCAGATGGCGGCCTCGGCACCTCCGGTAATCATGGCGTCGGCACGTCCTTCTTTTATCATTCTGTAAGCCTCACCTACAGAGTGAGTACCTGTGGCGCAGGCTGTTACGACTGGCAGGTTGGGGCCTTCGGCGTGGAAAACAGTGGCTACGTTACCCGATGCGATGTTTGCTATCATCTCGGGGATGAATAGCGGCGACACACGGCGGGGTCCGTTCTCAAGCATTGACGCATGTTCTCTGCAGAATGTTTGAATGCCGCCGATACCAGACCCTATGGCGCAACCGAAACGGCTAGGATCCACATCCTTGTCCACCATAAGGCCGCTGTCTTGCATTGCCTGGGTGGCGGCGGCTATGGCGTACAGCGCATAGCGGTCGTTGTGGCGTATCATGGCTTTCTCTATGCCAAAGCTCTCGGGATTGAAATCCTTCACCTCGGCGGCGACTTTAACGCTCAGGTTTTCGGCGTTGATGTTCTTTATCGTGTCGATGGCGCAAGTGCCGTTAAGCAGATTGCTCCACATTGTTTCAACGTTGTTGCCGAGGGGCGTTATACAACCCACTCCGGTAATAACTACTCTTCTCATATCTTGTGTGTTATTGTTTTTTATCTAATGTGTTTTTATTTCAGATATAGCGTGTTATTATTCTCTTCACGATTCACCAATACTATCACTCTGCCTCTGGATATTTGATTCCTGACCATTTGAGGATTGTGGCTCCAGTGACAAAACCGCCTCCAAAAGCGCTGAGCAACAGTGTCATTCCCTCTTTCAGCTCTCCAGCTCTCGACATTTCGTCCATCAATATGGGTATGCTTGCCGACGAAGTGTTGCCGTATTTTTGAAGATTTGTGGGGAATTTCTCCTTGGGCTGCTCCAAATGCTCCCGTATTGAGTCGATTATTCTCAGATTGGCCTGATGCAACAGATACATGTCCACGTCGTTGCCGGTCATTCCATTCCTTTCAAGTATGACGTCAACGTCTTTTATACAGGCTCTCACTGCCAGTTTGAACACCTCTCGACCTTGCATCACAAGGGGAGTGGTCTTCTCTTCAACCCGGTCGTAGGGGGTCTGCTCCATGGTTCTCTTGTAGTAGAGCACGTCGGTGTGGGTGTCGGCGGTTACTCTGAAGTCTTTGAATCCCTCACCCTCGGTCACCACTACAGCGCCGGCTCCGTCGGCAAAAAGCACCGAAGTCTCTCTCTCGTGCCAGTTGCAGAATCTCGAAGGTTCCTCGGCGGCTACAATCAGGATGTTCTTGGCTTTGCCGGTCTTGATGAACGAGTCGGCTATGTCAAGGGCGTAAATGAAACCCGCGCATGCGCCGTTAAGGTCGGTGCATGGACATTTGCAACCCAGCGGGCCTAAAATAATGCTGCTCAACGAGGGACTTACGTAGCTGTTTGCCACATTTGAGCAGATTAAGTAATCGATGTTCTCAGGGGCGACACCCGACGACTCCAAGGCTGCGTTGGCTGCGGTCATGGCCAACTCGCCAAGGGTCTCTTTGCTGAGTAGTCTGCGTGTCTGTATGCCTGTTCTTGTTGTAATCCAACTGTCACTTGTCTCCAGAAATCCCGCAAGCATGTCGTTTGTCACAATTTTTTCCGGAAGTGCGCTACCTGTTCCTATTATTTTCATAATAATGTATTCTTTATTTTATATACACACGAATCTCCTATTTGTTCGTTCGTTTTTTTTTGAGCGTGCAAAGAAATAACTTTTTTCAAAATTATTTTTGTTAAAAACGATATTAAACATAATATTTGGGGCAAAATGCCGTTTTTTTGGGTAAAATTATATTCTTTTGGGTGAATTACGTGAAATCTAATTAACATTATGGCGAAAAATATTGTTAAAATACCAAAATTCTTTACCGAGATGAAAAGTATGTGGCTTTTTCTTGCCACTATGTTGCTCGTCACTGTGCTCTTTGTCATACTTTACCAGCCTGCATCGTACATGCGAAGCCCCGAACCAGTCTCAAATTTAAATATTTACATTTTCACGGTTATCATGATTTCGTCGGGAGCGGCACTTTTTATGATTAGTCGTCTTTTTCTTTATCTTGTTCAGCGTAAGCATTCTATGGAATTCTTCCATTTTGTTATTTGGATGGTCGTCGAACTGATTGTTATTTCTGTTCTTCTTACTGTTATCGCATTCTTTCTGGGCAACAGGATGAAACTGATTTTTTCCGACATGCTCTGGCATGTAACACTTGATTTTATTTCAATTATCGGTGTTCCTTATATAATATCTGTTTTGATTTTCTATCTCGACGACCGCCGTGTTCAGGTGAACAGCCTGCGCGCCTTTATCGAGTCTTCCGTACAGCATTCTTCTGAAGGTGAGAATATTATATTCCATGATAGGGGTGGTAAACTGGCCTTCTCAACACGTCGGGCAAACGTGCTTTATATTGAGGCGGCTGACAATTATTGTAACATTCATTATCTTAATGAAGGCAAGGAGGATACGTTCATCTTGCACAACTCAATGAAGCAGGTCGACGACTCGGACGACTACAAGGGTTTGTTGCGCTGTCATCGCAGTTATATGGTTAACATCGAGAATGTTAAACTTCTTAGAAAGGACAAAGAGGGACTTGTTCTCGAACTAAATGAAGGCGCCAAGGCAATCCCTGTCTCGCGCACCTACAACGACCGCGTTGTCCGCTTCTTCGCTGGCCCAATAGATTGACGCCATAATAAATCTTATCCATTATCGTTAATCAATTAACACTTTCACAATTCACCTACATGAAACCTCTTTTCTTCATTTTATTCGTCATCTTTGCGCTGATGGCGTCGGCGCAGAAAGACCAGGACCCTGACACGCTCGTGTGGAACAACCGTCGCTATGCTGTCACTGTCGACCGTGACGTGCCGTCAATCCTTATGGTTTATTTCCAACGTGTTGGGAAAGAGTCTCCTTTCACATTCTGGAGCTCTAACCTCAGCAGGGGTCATGTGGCTACTTTCGAAATCCTCAACAACGACTTGTTTCTTGCTCGTATTGAGGCCAAACGTTACAAAACAAACACCGGCAACCTCTGGTCGGAGTCTGGAATCGACACTGTCGTAACTCCTTCTTATTTTAGAGTCACACCTATTGAGGCTCCACTCGATATCGATGAGGAGGTTGTTGTTGCGGATTGGTTTACAGGTGTTTTGGAGCTGACGCTTATCCCCTCCGACAAAAAGGATTTAAAATCGGACGAGGCAAAAGGTCATCGCTATCTTCATATTGTCAACGGACACTTGAAAAACAACCTCTTTGTCTCGGACGCTGACCTTGCCCGACTTCAGAAAGACGCCACCGATGTCTCGTTGCGCAATATTGCCGACCTGTTTGCCCTGCGTGAGCGATACCTGAATTTCTACCTGCGCTGCGCCATGGACCGTGAACCGGTTTTATTCAATGGACATTCGGGTCTTTTCGAGCACGCTACCAACAGTTTGACCCTCGTGATGGAACTCTTCGACAACGACCCTCTGCGCTGTCCCTCAGGATGGGAAAACACCACCGAGTCGGGTGCTCCTTTCGGCTCGTGGATTATCCGCAACGATTCGCTCTTTCTTGCCGAAGTGTCAACTCATTCGGGCGTTGAGACGTACTCGTTCGACTCGCGTCAGCAGAGCCTCCCGTTCTATCTTGCCGACAGCGTGGTGGATGGTGTTCCTTACAACCATAGACGTTTCAACGACTTGAACGCCTATTTTGCCGACTGGATTGATGGCAACTACATAATTCATTATGGCTCATGGGAAAACTCCTCGTTGGGACTGCCTACCTATCTGGTGTCAAAAACACATAAAATCAGGATTAAAGATGGTCTGGTCCTCTCATCCTCCTTTTCGCCGTCTAGTTTCGAGGACGACGAGAGGAGTATTGCCGAAGAGACTTTCTATATTTGCAACGATAACGCTGTATGGTCTGTCGACGACAAGTTGCTGGCAGAGACTGTGGGCGAGTTCAAGCATCCCAAAATAAACCCTTCATATACAGGAGACAAGACCGCTTTACGTAACTGGTTCCTCAACAATCCGCTTACCGACGAGCGTGTCAAGGACCGCCTTTTCCGTGTGCGCATCGCTTTCATGGTCAACTGTGATGGTGAGGCTGGCCGTTGGCAAGTGATGAATAAAGGTAAAGGGGAGTTGTTCGAATTTGCCAACATGGTGCTCGATCTTGTAAAGACCATGCCGCAAAAATGGATTCCCGCCAAAGACAAGAAAGGCAATCCGGTAGACTGTTGGCAGATTCTCGAATTCACCGTCAACAATGGCGTCCTTACCAATGGCATATATAAATGACCTAAGCTACCCCATTCCCACAATAACGCATTAACGCATTCCCGCAATAACACAATAACGCAATAACGCAATAACATAATAACGCAATAATACAATCCCCCATTAACCCCTTTTTAATCCATACCCGTCGTTTTCCACCTCGCCGATTTCACGCCATAACGCTCTTCCCGTTTGTTTTCTTCAATGGGCGACCCTTGGATGATAGCGAGTTGCGCCATGAAACGGTGCATCTATGGCAGCAGATTGCACTGTTTGTCGTGCTGTTTTATGTGTTTTATCTTGTTTTTTGGATTCTGAATAGCCTTCGCTTCCGTGATCCCTACCGAGCCTATATGAGTATACCCTTTGAACGTTCCGCTTATATTCTTGAAAAACAACAGTCCGTTTCACCTCTACGACAAATGTTCCATTGGCTCCGCTGCCTTTAGTTTCCCACAATAACGCATTCCCACATTAACCCCTATGATTCTTTTTTTCTCCGGCTGTGGCAACAGCAAATATGTAGCTAATGAGCTTGCCAGACTGACTGACGACAGCCTGCGGTTCATCGACCCCAAAGAGTCTAATCCCGTTATTGAACTCCGGCCCGACGAGCCTTTGGGCGTAGTATGTCCGGTCTACGCCTGGGCGGTGCCGCGATTGGTGTCAGACTATCTCAATCGCCTTGCCATCAACGTAAAACCCGCGTACACTTACCTTGCTTGCACTTGCGGCGACAATGTGGGACGCACTCCTGAGCGTTTCGCAAAAGTGTTGAAAGCAAGAGATATTAACCTTGATGCGGCCTTCTCGTTTGTCATGCCAGAGACCTATATCAATCTTCCGGGCTTCAATCTCGATAGCGACGAGAATGCCGCTCGCAAGATTGACGCAGTTCGTGAGCGTCTGCCGCAAGTCGCCGAGAAGATAATGCGTCGTGCGAAGATCGTCGATGTCGTCCGTGGCAAGATGCCTTTGTTCAACACATATGTCACCAACCCTCTGTTTTACGGATTGCTAATTACTGACAAGAAATTTTCTGTCAACGACCGCTGCATTTCGTGTGGATTATGTGCCGAAGTGTGTCCTTTGGGCAACATCACCATGTCGGGCGACTACGCTGACCCAGCGGGGAGTGTCAAACAGGGACTTCGTCCTCTTTGGCATGGAAACTGCACCAACTGTATGGCATGTTACCATCACTGCCCCAATAACGCCATCCATTTCGGCAAAGCCACCCTCGGCAAAGGTCAATACACCTTCTCGTCACACCATAATGTCCGCTAATAAACCAGCGCCACGTCGGATTACAAATCCTACAGTCCTCACAAATCCCACCACACATCAGCCATCACCATTCACGATTAATCCGTGTCATCTATTTCTCGTTTTTGGCCTTGAGATTCATGACCAAGTCAAGGGTTTGGCAGATGCGGCCTATGGTCTCTGATATCTCGCCGCTGCCGTCGACGGTCACTAGTAGGCCTGAGACACGGTAGTAATCGAGCACCGGCGTTGTCTGCTGGTCGTAGAGGTCTAGGCGGTGACGGATCACCTCCTCGGTGTCGTCGGCACGTCCGCTGATGGCCGCGCGTTCATGTATTCGCCGCACCAGCTCGTCGCGGGGCACATCGATGGCAACGACACAGTCTATCTTGCGTTTCAGTCTTCCGAAAAGAAACTCCAAGGTCTGCGCCTGCGACACGGTGCGTGGGAAGCCATCTATTATGCAGCCCTCCGGACGATGGGGCTTGCCGTTGCGCTCCACATCCCACGGGTCGAGGGTGGCGTCGGGGTCGGGGAGGGTGGACCGCAGCTCTAGGGCACGGGCGAGGAGCGACACAACGATATCGTCGCCTACCAGGTCGCCACGGTTCATGATTGCTTTTGCCCGCAGTCCCATGGGGGTCTCCAGCGCCACCTCTTGCCTGAGGAGGTCGCCAGTCGAGATATGCAGAAAATCATACTTCTCGGCCAGAAGTTTAGCCTGAGTCCCTTTGCCGGCGCCAGGTGCGCCAAAAATAACGATGTTTATCATGAATGTGTTGATTCGTTTATTCGTTGATATTTGTAATAGATGAAAGTGGTTCAATCAAAAAACCTTGATTTCGTCAATCATAAGCCATGCTTTTTTGCCTTTGTAGTCATGCCAGTCGGGTAGGGTGGCAGGGTGGATGATGCGGATTTTTATCTCTTTATCAACCTGTTCGGTCTTGTGCCCTGTTTTGTATCGTGGGTGTACGCTATAGACTATGGACTGGCGTCCGTGTTTACCGTCTTTTACCGGGCTTTGCATTTCGAATGGAATCCACCGCTTTCGCGACTTCGACCATATCTCCACGCTTTGTGGCAACACAACCCATTCGTCGGGAGCGTGGGCAAACCATAGTTTTACTGTCCAATAATCTCTTTTTGAAACCTTCACGTCCATCTCCAGCGTGTCCACTCCGTTCCATCCGCACCAACCTTCGCCCCAATCGCCAACCACGCCGCGTTTTCCGTCATATAGAACAATAGGGAAATCATTGTTGTAAGGTGTGCTTGGCAAGGAGGGGGAGGATATTTTTCGGATGTTGGTTGCTCTATTGTTGACGGTCAATGGTTCGTCGGTTAATTTGTTGTGTCCGAAAGGATCGGTGTGTGTCGTTGGGTCTGAATTTATTGATGTGGGTTTGAGTGTGAATCGAAACGTATATGTGCTGTCTCCGCTGAGACGGTATTTCTCACGCACTCCCGGGCCACAAGTTGCTGTACCAAGACCGGCAACACGGCTGTCGATGTTGAGGATGCTGTAGAGGCTGTCGGGTGCGGGCATCTTCCACCATCGGTTGTACGTAGCCACAATGGTGTCGTCATAATCGTGCTGACTGAAATTGAATAGGTTATCGTTGTCGATGGTTACAATGATGGAATTACTATTGTTGTAATTGCTGAACTCTATCCATCTTGCCTCATGGTTGCCCTCTTCTTGTGGCACCGCATGGTTCTTTGTTAGTTGGCTCTGATCGAAAATAGTATGTCGCCCATATCGTCCAGCTGTGCGTCGGTCGGGATAGTGTTCTGAATCATAACCAATCCACGTGGTTGTTGAATAGTGTCTCGACAGTTTTGCTTGCAGACCTACTCTTGCAAATGACCTGAATACACCTTCTCCTTGCAGTCTTACGCTGATCTGCATCATTCCGTCGTCTGCAATCTCGATGATTTCTCGTACGGGCATCGTTTTTTCATCATCTGTTATCAATGTAAAATCCATCACTACTTCGGCAGTGGCATATCGTAAGGAGTCTTTTGAAATGTTATTTAATTTATACGATATATTGGCCATGTTCGGTTTGTCTAAACCTTCCCAGGCAGCTGCTCCGTTGCGGTCGGCGCGGTCATTCTGAGTCGGCGGTCGCCACAGATTGAGCCGTATTCCTCTCAGCACCTCCTCGCCATGCCATATGTAGCGCACTATCTCGCTTTTCTGTTCGTCAATTTCAATTTCATAATCTTCTCCCTTAAACGTGATAATGTTATTGGTTAAGCTATATTTTAAGTGCTTGTCCTTAAAAATTCTTTCTTCTATAACGCGACAATCTCCGCTCTCGGTTTTCCGTTTTCCGCTCTCGGTTTTCCGTTCTCCATATACTGCCTTTACCTCCTCCATGCAGGCATACGGGTTGCCGTAGGCGTCGCAAATACCGTTGGCGCAGAAGTCATTGTCGTCCTCTATGCCTGGCAACTCTCCGAGGTCGCCGCCGAGCGAGATTTGCGGATGTCGATTAAAAATTTTAGCGATGGCACCATTTGAGAGTGTTTTTTTTGGTGGTGTGCGGTCAATCCCTTGGTCTTGCCAGTCCCAGATAAAGCCGCCCTGCAGCGACGGATATTTGCGTATTGTGTCCCAGTAGTCGCTCAAGCCTCCCAGACTGTTGCCCATCGCATGGCAGTACTCGACCATTATATAAGGCCTTCCGCTGGTGTCGTGCCGGGCGTAGTCGGACAGGAAGTCCACGCTGGGGTACATAATTCCCACAATGTCGGTGTTCCAGTCCAGCTCGGCACGCTCGTAGCTTACGGGTCGTGTTGGGTCGGCAGACTTGGCTCGGCGGTATGCCTCCTCGAAACAGATACCGTTGCCGCACTCGTTGCCCAGCGACCAGACAATCACACTCGGATGGTTCCTGTCGCGCTGCACCATATTGTTCACTCTGTACCAAATCGGCTCAGTCCACTCGGCTTTTTTGGCAAGGCTGTTCTTGCCGTAGCCTTGCGCGTGGCTCTCGTTGTTGGCTTCGTCCCACACGTAAAGGCCGTAGCGGTCGCAAAGGTCGTACCAGTACTCGTCGTCGGGATAGTGGCAGGTGCGCACGGCGTTGATGTTGTTCTCCTTCATCAGGCGTATGTCGCGCTCCATCTGCTCACGGCTCACCACATGGCCGGTAAAGGCGTTGTGCTCGTGGCGGTTCACGCCCTTGATGGTCACCGGCTTGCCGTTGACACACAGAAGGCCGTCCTTGATTTCAACCGTGCGGAAACCGATTCGCTTCTCGATTCGCTGCAGCTCGTTGCCCTTCTCGTCCAAAAGCCGCATCCGCAAAGTGTACAGGTTCGGAGTCTCGGCCGTCCAAGGGTTCACTTTTCCCGCAGCTAAATTGAACTCCACGCCGTTCACGGCGTTGACGTCATCCACCGGCTCTCTCCTAACAATGCCTAATTCAGGCAGCTGCACCTCCACGACGTTTCCTGTTAAACAATTTGTACTGACCATCAGGCGCAGCACCCCTTGCTCGTAGTCGACAGTGTCCAAGAGTGCGTCGACGGTGTAGTTCTCAATATAGTCTGTTGGCAGGCAGTACAACGTCACGTCTCGCGTTATTCCGCTCATACGCCACATGTCCTGGCATTCCAGATAGCTTCCGTCGCTCCACCGGTGCAGTATTATGCATATTCGGTTTTTCCCGTCATGTACAAGGTCGCCAATCTCCCATTCGGCAGGCGTTTTCGAGTCCTCGCTGTATCCTGCGAACTCGCCGTTGACATACAGCTCCACCGCCGACGAGGCGGCGCCTATTTTGATGAAAGTCCTTCTCTTGGACCATGAGTCGGGAATCTCAATGTCGCGGGCGTATACTCCTGTGGGATTGTAAGCCCGAGGTGCATGGGGAGGGTCGCTCGGGAACTCGTTTTTCATGTTCACGTATACTGGAACCCCGTAGCCTTCGCCATAGCGGGCTTGCAGTTCCAGGTTGCCCGGCACATAGATGCTGTCCCATCGGCTTATGTCCTGTGTCGGGTCGAAATCTGGCGTGATATAGGCCCCCTTTTCCAGTCCACGGTGTACATACTCGGCCCTTTCGTAGAACAGGAACGCCCATGTCCCGTTTAGGTCCATCACCCATTGGCTGTCGGCGGGAATGATGTCGGCGTGTGGCTTAACCTTACCCACCTCCCATACCGACAAATCATCCCAGTAGTCCTGTGCTGTCGCTTTGACTACAACCAATAATGCCGTTGCGAATAATATTAATCGTATCAGTTTTTTCACGCCTTCTCCTCTTGTTTCATTCTGCAAAAATACAACTTTTTTGTTGATTGATTAATAGGTAAAAAAAAATCTTTAATTTTGCATTTCCAAATATTATTGTTTTTTAATGTCTGATGTGTTGATATATAGCGGAATGGTAATAAGGACCACGGGCAGTTGGTACAACGTCCTTGTGTCCGACGGCAGTGTTTTTGCATGTCGTCTGCGTGGCAATTACCGAATCCGTGGCAACAAGCAGACAAATCCTATAGCCGTCGGCGACCATGTTGTTTTTCAACTCCTTGAGGATGGTACCGGTATGATTACCGATGTCGCCGACCGACAAAACTACATTGTCCGCCGCGCCACCAAGCTCAGCAAGCAGACCCATGTCATAGCCTCTAATATCGACTTGTTGTGCCTCGTCGCCACACTTGGTTTCCCTCGCACCTCGACGGGCTTCATTGACCGCCTCCTGGTCACCGCCGAGGCGTATCATATCCCGGCTGTTATAATATTCAACAAGTGCGACCTCTACGACGATGAGTTGTGGGCCGTTCACAACGAGATGAAAGATATCTACACCTCTGTTGGCTACCCCGTCTACGAGGTCTCCGCGCTTACCGGCATGGGTATCGATAAAATAAGAGAGCTGATAGCTGGCAAGGTTTGCCTCTTCAGCGGTCATAGCGGTGTCGGCAAGTCGGCCCTGCTCAACGCCATCGACCCAACGCTGCATCTGAAAACTGGTGAAGTCAGCGATTGGTCGCTCAAAGGCAAGCATACCACCACCTTCGCCGAAATATTCCCGATAACGATAAGTGACCCTGACAATTCACAATCCACAATCCACAATTCATACCTGATCGACACCCCTGGCATCAAAGAGTTCGGCATGGTGGATTTCACGCCTGAGGAGTTGTCGCACTTCTTCCCCGAGATGCGTTCCCGCCTCCACGACTGCCATTTCGCCAACTGCACTCACCGCCACGAGCCTGGTTGCGCCATTAAAGAGGCCGTTGAAAACGGTGAAATCAGCGCCGAGCGCTACCAGAACTACCTCAACATCATAGAGTCGATAGAGAGCGACGCTCCCATACGCCGCTAAACATTGCGGCTTGATTCACTGTTAGCTGGCCGAGAAAGCTCTCCGACCTTTTAGAAATTATACTTGATCAGCGCACAGACGCGGTGGTTCGCCACTTGTCGAAGGTTGTCGTTGTTCGCAACCGTGCCGTCGCTCTGCAGGTTGCCGTACGTCACGGCGGTCCACTCATACTCCAGCCCAATGTTGAAGGCTTTGGTGTTATAGCTGATGGATGGCGCGACGCGGTAAATGCTGTTGATGTTGGTGATGCCTTTCTTCATGTAGATGTTACCGGAGGCCGGTCCGCCAGCAATGACGTAGTTTTCCCCTAACCCCAGATTCTTGTGATAGCCAAGCAATAGGTTGGTGCGCCAGCGCTTCCCGTAGGCTAAATCCAGGTAACTCACCGACGCCGTTAAAGGTTTGTAGCCGATCTTCGATGCATCTCCCGCATCGACAACCATAGCGTAGCCACTCAGCATGTTGAGGTGCCCAAGGTTTTGGGCCAAAGTGCTGCGCATCTTTGCCGAGAAAAGTCCTGACGTGTATTGGAAATAGAGGGTGGGCGAGAGGGCATTGCAGCGTTGTTTGCTCAGGGCTGATATGGCGCCCCCGTCAGTGGCAACGGCTACAGGTGTTGTCCTCTGAAGGACTAGACTTGTGTAGTCCGCCCCTATCTGGGCATAGACTTTCTCGCTACGCAGACCTATGCCGACAAATATTTCTGGCCAGACGCCTTGTTTTGCGTATTCGGTACTCTCTCCGCTGGGCCCTGGCGAGGTGTATTGATATTGGTAGAGGGCTGCTGCCGCGAGTCTCAACATTCCGTGCGACATCTCGTAGCGCAGTTGAGGCGTGCGGCTGTGGGGACGGAAGGGCGAGCCTGCCGCCATGCCTAACACCTCGGGCATAATATCGCCGCTCAGAGGATGCCAGTCCTGCCCGGCAAGGAGGGTATGGGTGTTCTTCTCTCCTTCCCAGTCGAGTCGCATATATGCCAGTCGTAGTCGCAGCACTGTGTTGGTGGTGCCGAAGCCCGCGAAGTCGGCCTCGAGGCGGCCACTGCTCCGGGCGCCCACAAGCCACGGACCGTTAAGTTCCAGTCCGAAGCGGCTCGAAAGGGCCTGGAAGTGGGTTCTAGGAATGGCGTTGCGGTCGTATCGCAGAGTATAATCGTCGGGAATGGTGACGCCGGAGGCCAGTAGTGATGCCTCTTCCGCCTCTGTAATGTTCCAATCTTCATCGTAGGGGATTAGGTGGTAGTCGCCTCCGCAGACGGTTGCGGTGCGGCGGCTGTCAAAGACCAGATAGTTGCGTATGAAACCGTAAGGTTGTATCTGAACTTTCTGTGGCTTCTCGGGGGCGGCTTTGGCTTTGGGTTTCTGCGGCTGCGCCACTACTGTTGTCGCGGCAAAAACAAACAGAAATACCGGTATTATTGCTTTTGTTCTCATAGTCATCTTATTTTTTCATACATTCTTGCCTTTCCCAACTCTCCACATTTGCCAGCTGTTCCATACATTTTGAAACACAGAGTAGAATGCCAAAAACACCGAGGCAAGCGGCGTAAGGTAGTAGTTGGCCATCCAGATGCCCATGGCGGTATTTTTCTGCCCAAGCAATTGACCGCCGCTCACTTTGTCACCGTAACGGCTGCCAAGCCAGCGGCCGAAGCCGAACTGGACAACGCAGAACAACAGTGCGGCGATACCAAGCCATATGATGTTGTGCCAGTTGCCTTCTCCGTGGAGGAAAATAAAATCGATGGTCTGTCCCAAGGTGAAAAGCAGAGCCAGCGACCACAGGTAGAACGACAGGCCTTTGTACTTCCTTAAAAAATCACTCCCCTTGGGCCACCACAACTCAAGTGCCAAAGCGGCGAAGAATGGTATTCCCAGTATTGTTCCAATCCTCTTCAGAATCATCCAGAACGACTCGAAGAACGGCATCTCCTGCTGGTTCCCGATAAACGAGAAGTAGATGGGGGCCACAACAGCAACCATCAGGTTGCCTATGATGGTGTAGGCCGTAACCGTCTCGCGGTTGGCACCAAGCATGCAGCTGATGACAGCCACCGACGAAGCCACGGGACACAGCACGCCTATTAGCACACCTTCGGCGACGACACCTTCGACACCGAACCATCGTAGCATAATATATGAGCCAAGACTGACGACAATCTGGAACAGCATCAACCACACGTCGAGCCACGTCATGCGCAATCTTTTGATGTCTACAGCCGAAAACGTCAGCAACAGTATGGTGAATATTATGTAAGGCACCATAAAACTGAACATCGCACAGTATTTGTGCAACAACAGTCCTAAAACAATGGCTGCGGGAAGTACATAACTTCGGTATTTTTGCATCTGAATAATCTATTTAATGGGCTGTATAATAACCAACTCCAAAAATTGTGACTCTCGTTTGGAGATGCAAAGATACTCAAAAGACTCCACTTTCGAAAAAAATGCGTATTTTTGCAAGCGATAATAATGATTACCCTACCCATAATAACTAACTGATTGTTTAGTCAAGGTTATAGTTAAAGTTGATATATGCTCAGAGAAGAAACCGTTTTTGGACCTATATTCAGTCGCCGGTTGGGAACGTCCCTCGGCATTAATCTTCTCCCCGAAAAGGGGAAATTCTGCAATTTCGACTGCATCTACTGCGAATGCGGATGGAACCGCGATGGCCGTAACGACACCAAACTGCCTTCCGCCGAGAAAGTGCGCCACGACCTGAGCAACAAGCTGCAGGATCTGGCAGGGGAGGGCACTAAGGTCGACTCGATAACCTTCAGCGGCGACGGTGAGCCTACACTGAACCCTGAGTTCCCGCAGATTATAGACGACACCCTAGCCCTGCGCGACCGCTATGCCCCTTCAGCCAAAGTCTCGGTCCTCAGCAATGCCACACGTGTCCATATCCCCGAGGTTTTCGCCGCTCTCCGCAAGGTCGACAATCCTATCATGAAAATCGACGCTCCCACGAATGAGTTGGTGGCTAAAATCAACAATCCTGCCCCAGGTTACGATGTGCGGCGTGTAGTCGAGGCGTTGGAGAATTTCAACGGCGATTTCATCCTGCAGTGGTGCATGCTCCGCAGTCCCGATTTCGACTCGTCGAGTCCGGAAGTGGTGCTGCCTATGCTCGACATCATCCGCACCCTGCGCCCCCGCGAGGTGATGGCATACACTATAGACCGTCCCACTCCGGCTCAAAACCTCACAAAACTGACACCCGAAGAGATGCGCTCTCTCCTGCAACCGCTCTTCGACGAAGGCTTCCAAGTGCAAATCAAGGGATAATGCGCTTAACCTCCATGGAAATCAGTTTGAAACAAAATAAATTTGTCTGAATTGTAAAATGTTCGTAATTTTGCAAAATTGAATTCATTAATTTTTAACTAAACATAATAACGACATGTCAAAAATGCTTTTGCTCGGCGATGAAGCTATCGCCCAAGCTTTTATAGATGCTGGCGGTAGCGCCATCAACAGTTACCCCGGAACCCCCTCTACGCAGATTACCGAATATGTCATGAAATCAAAACAGGCCAAGGAGCAGGGTGTTGTCGCTAACTGGTGCGCCAACGAGAAAACCGCCCTCGAGGCCTCTATCGGCGTGGCTTACGCCGGTAAACGAGCCATGACTTGTATGAAACACGTCGGCCTCAACGTCTGTGGCGACCCCTTCATGAATGCCGCTATCATTGGTACCAAGGGCGTTATCATCGTCGTCGCCGACGACCCCTCGATGTTCTCCAGCCAGGACGAGCAGGATAGCCGCTACTATGGTCACTGGGCTATGATTCCCATGCTTGAGCCCTCCAACCAGCAGGAAGCCTACGACATGGTCTTCTTCGGCTATGAACTCTCCGAGAAACTTGGAACCCCCATACTCTATCGCATACCTACCCGCTTGGCCCATAGCCGTGCCGGCGTCGAGCGCCGTCCCGTGCTGCCGCAGAACCCGCTGACAAGCCCCAGCGACCCCAAGAGCTTCGTGCTTCTCCCTGTGAACGCCAAACGCCTCTACCGCGACCTTATCGACAAACAGCCCGCCTTCACTAAGAGCAGTGAGGAGAGCGGCTACAACCAGTATATCCCCGGTAGCGACAAGAGCCGCGGTATCATCACCACCGGTATCGCTTTCAACTACCTGCAGGAGAATTTCCCCGGCGGCAAATGCCCTTATCCCGTGGTGAAAATCACTCAGTACCCGCTGCCGTTCAATATGCTTAACAAACTCTATGACGAGGTCGACGAGATTCTCGTCCTCGAAGACGGCCAGCCCTTCGTCGAGGAGCATATCAAAGGTTTCCTCGGTAAAGGCAAGCCTGTACACGGCCGCATCGACGAGACTATCCGCCGCGACGGCGAGCTCAACGCTGAGAAGGTCGCCAAAGCTCTCGGCATCGCAGTGCCCAACGGCCCCGAGGTTCCCGACGTGGTCACCAACCGCCCGCCGGCTCTCTGCGTTGGCTGCCCCCACATCGACAGTTACGAGGCAGTCGTCGAGGTTATGAAGAAATACCCCAATGGCCGTGTTTTCGGCGATATCGGATGCTATACCCTCGGTTTCAACATGGGCGCTATCAACACCACCGTCTGCATGGGCGCCTCTGTAACTATGGCCAAGGGTGCCTCCGAGATGGGCATCTTCCCCGCCATCGGTGTCATCGGCGACGGTACATTCGGTCACAGCGGCATGACTGGCCTGTTGGACTGCGTCAACGAGAAAGCCAATGTCATCATCATGATTCTCGACAACGACATCACCGCTATGACCGGCGGTCAGCCCTCGAGCGCCAACCAGAAGCTCTTCAACATCTGCAAGGGCCTCGGCGTCGACCCCGACCACATCCGCACCATAGTGCCCCTCAAGAAGAACCATGAGGAGTTTGTGAAGATCCTCGAAGAGGAGATCGCCTACAACGGTGTCAGCGTCATCATCCCGCAGCGCGTCTGCATCGTTGAGAACAAAAAGAGAATTGCGGCAAATAAATAAATAGTCATACCCGTCCGATTAGTCTAACCAGTCGGACACAACAATAAAGAATAATGAAAAAAGACATCATATTATGTGGCGTAGGCGGTGACGGTATTGTCTCCGTAGCCAAGATAATCAGCGACGCCGCCCTCAATTTGGGTATGAACGTCAAGCAAAGTGAAATCCATGGTATGAGCCAGCGCGGCGGCTCTGTATTCAGCCATCTGCGCGTCAGCAGCGACCCCATTTTCGCCGACGTTATCCCTGAAGGCAAGGCCGACATCATCCTAAGCAGCGAGCCTATGGAGGCTCTGCGCTATCTGCCGTTCCTGGCTCCCGACGGCGTGGTCATCACCAACAGCGACCCCTTCGTCAACATCAGCAACTATCCTGATATGGAAAAGGTGAACGCCGAGTTGGCCAAGCTGCCCAAATGCGTCAGCTTCAACGCCAACGCAATAGCCAAGGAACTTAACGCCCGCGGCAATATGGTTCTCCTTGGCGCCGCCGCTCCCTATCTTGAAATCGCTTTCGAGGAACTCGAGAAAGCAATCAAGGCTATCTTTGGTCGCAAAGGCGACGCTGTGGTTGAGACCAACATCAAAGCCATCCGCGCCGGCCGCGACGCTAAATAACACAGGCGGTTACACCCCATATTATAAAATGGTTGCCAAACCTTCCCGGTTGGCGACCATTTTTTATTTGCAGAGTTTTATTGAAACTTGCTCCGCAGTCTTTAACTGTTACCGTTTATTCTTACTTCTCATTCTTCCTCATCGTTCATAAGGCCTAAATAATACACCTCCGTGAAACTCTCATTGCCCATGTCGAATTGTCCGAAATCGAGATTTTTTTGTCATGGGAAAAGATGTTTGTTATTTTGCAAATTTACACTTTTTTTGCAATATACAAACAGCGTATATCAAAAGTGCGGCGCTCACATACTTTTTCGCTTTTTTTTCAGTTATTAAATAAAACACTCTTCCGCCATGATAACACAAAAACAGAAAATGAAGATGCAGCAAAAGCTGACGCCCCAGCAGCTCATGCTGATGCGTTTGCTGCAACTTCCCGTGACATCGCTCGAACAGCACATCAAAGAAGAGGTGGAGAAAAACCCGATGCTCGAAATTGAGTCCGGGCCGGATGAGATACAGGAAAACAATGAGGTCGACAACGACGGCGATGATTTCAATGGCATAGACATTGACGAATATTACGAGGACGAAGACTATAGCTACCGTGAGCAACTCGAGAAAGACCGCAACGTCGAGGAACATCGCATTGACCCCTCGGAAGGTACCTCTTTTACAGAAGCGCTGTTGCGACAGCTCAGGCTGCGCGACATCGGAGACCGTGACCGCGTCATCGCCGAGGAGATAATAGGCAGTATCGACGGCAGCGGCTATCTTGGCCGCGACACGCAACTCATAGCCAACGATATGGCTTTCCGCTCGGGTATTGACGTCTCCGACGACGAGGTGTGCGCCGTGCTCGAAGTTATACAGACTTTTGACCCTGCGGGGGTTGGTGCCCGCAATCTGCAGGAATGCCTATCACTGCAACTGGCTCGTATGGATCAGTCGGACGAGGACATTCGTCTCGCCACCGTAATAGTCAAAAAACACTTCTCACAGCTGACAAACAAGCACTACTCTTCGCTGATGACAGTCCTGAAGGTCGACGAAGCCAGGCTGAACCGCGCGCTCGCTGTTATTCGCCGACTGAATCCCAAACCGGGGTGGGGCCGCGAGGAGGAAAACAAAGGGGCACACTACATCATTCCCGACTTCATCGTGTCGCGCGAGGGAGGCCAACTCAACTTCACTCTAAGCGACCGTAACCGTCCTCCGTTGAAACTGAATTCGGAATACACCGAGATGATGCAACAACTCAGCAACCGCAAACAACTCAGCAGTTCGGAGCGTGAGACTCTTCAGTTCATAAAAAACAAGACCGAGGTTGCGCAGGGACTTATCGACTCCATCCAGCAACGAGGACAGACTCTCTATACGGTTATGGCGGCTATATTGCGCCACCAGTCTGCCTATTTCTTAAGTGGCGACAGTCACGACCTTCGCCCCATGCGGCTCAAGGACATAGCCGCGGCGACAGGCTTCGACGAATCCACGGTGTCGCGCGTCGCAAACCAGAAATACGTACAGACCGACTTCGGAACTTTTCTCTTGAAAGAGCTCTTCTCGAAAGCTGCGGTAACAGACAGCGGTGATATAATAGTGGCTGACCATGTCAAAAACGCCTTGATGCAGGCGGTCGACAACGAAGACAAACGCAAACCTCTCACCGACGAAGCCCTCGCACGCATACTCAATGAACAAGGCTTCAAACTGTCTCGACGCACCGTTACAAAATACCGCGAAAAACTAAACATTCCCGTAGGACGACTACGCAAAGAACTGTAAACTCTTGCTGAACAACAAGACCACATATTCATTCCGCCCACTCGCCTCCGCCGCCTTTATTCTTTTTTTTACAACGGCGGTTTTGGCTATGTCGCAAGAACCGGGCAACGACTCGAAATTCTATACCGGCGACGGCAGTGAGATTGTTATGTGGCGACTCTTCTATCGCGACAATTTGTCGGGCAACGCGGTGCGGTTGCGCAACCTGCCTCTCGACTCGCTTCCCGATGAAATCAACATACGGCTTGTGAAAGACAGCGGGGGATTCTGTTTCCCCATGAAGAACATCATTACCTCTCCGTATGGTTGGCGTGAACGGTGGCAGCGTCCACACCGCGGTGTGGATATACTGCTGCGCACAGGGGACCCTATACGGGCGTGTTTCCCCGGAGTGGTACGCATCGCGCGCCATATGGGCGGATACGGTAACCTTGTCGTGCTGCGCCATGAAAATGGACTCGAGACTGTATATGGACACATGTCGAAAATCCTTGTCAAACCACGCCAGAAAGTCAGGGTGGGAGAAATAATCGGTCTTGGCGGCAGCACGGGCCGCTCAACAGGGCCACACCTTCATTTCGAGGTGCGCTTCCAATATGAGCCTTTTGACCCTGAGTGGATCCTCGACTTCTCAAACTATTCCCTCAGAACACGCCGTCTCCATCTAGACAAGACCTACTTCGGCATCAGCCGTCCAAAAAACAAGAAACCTCCCATTTTCAAGGCTGACAAAAGCATCATCAAAGAACGTCCTGAACGCAGACAACAGCATGAGGTTTTCTATGAAGTCAAACGTGGCGACACTCTTGAACGCATAGCTATGCTGAACAGCACCACGGTAGACCAACTACAGGAACTCAATCCCAAACTTAAGAAACTAAAACCAGGTATGCGAATCCGAGTCCGATAACCCCACATCTCACCAACTCACCCAAATCGACCTATCAACAATTCACCCTTCACAATTCACCCTTCACCTCTTTAATCTTTAACCATATCAACAAACATCGTAAATAGAACGAGGCGGCCACGCTCAATGCCCCTCTACGCGAGCCTCAGGCTCTTGTACCCTTTACCCTTTACCCTTTAAACTTTAACCTTTAACCTATAACCTTTACCCATCCCAACTCCTATGAAAAAAACCAACCTCTCTGATTATGATCCCACGAAGGTTCCGTCAGGCAAGGACTACACCGTCGGAATTGTTGTGGCTGAATGGAACAAGGAAATTACCGACGCACTCGCCAATGGTGCAATGGAGACTCTTCGCAAATACGATGTTGCTGAGGAGAATATCCGACTGGTCCATGTACCGGGAAGCTTTGAACTCACCACTGGCGCCGACTTGATGCTGCGGAATGATGTCTCATTGGACGCCGTCATCTGTATAGGATGCGTGATCCAAGGTGAAACCCGTCATTTTGATTTCATATGTGACGCTGTGTCGCAGGGCCTCACCGCCGTAGCTGTAAAGCATGAAAAACCTGTCATCTTCAGTGTCCTGACCACCAACAATATGCAGCAGGCTCAGGACCGCGCCGGCGGCAAACACGGCAACAAGGGCGTCGAAGGCGCTGTGACTGCCCTTAAGATGATAAAGCTTCAAAAAAATCTGGAGAAATAAGTGCAACCTAAAGCTCCCAAACCAAAGAACAATAAAGCCATGCCGAAACGAATTGTGTTTATGGGTACGCCCGACTTCGCTGTTTCGTCGCTCGACGCAATAGTCAAGGCGGGATATGATGTTGTCGCCGTAGTCACTGTCCCCGACCGTCAGACTGGACGCGGTCTTAAAGTGACCTTCTCGCCAGTGAAGGAATATGCCCTTCTCCACAACATTCCCATACTTCAACCGGAAAAACTCCGCGACCCCGCCTTTATTGATCAGCTTAAAAGTTATAATGCCGACATCTTTGTGGTTGTGGCTTTCCGCATGCTTCCTCAGGTGGTATGGAACATGCCGCCTCTCGGAACCTTCAATCTGCACGCTTCCCTGCTGCCGCAGTACCGTGGCGCCGCACCTATTAACTGGGCCGTCATCAATGGCGAGACCGAAACGGGCGTGACGACATTTCTCCTTAACGAGAACATCGACGAGGGCAATATCCTTCTGCAACGCAGCACACCTGTCTCTCCCGAGGACACAGCCGAAAGTGTTCACGACCGGCTTGCGGAGATGGGGTCGGGACTTGTGGTCGAGACACTGAAGCGTCTTTTCGACGGCACAATCACGCCTGTACCGCAGCCTGTCCCCGACGTTGTCAAACCGGCGCCAAAAATCTTCAAACAGGACTGCGCCATTGACTGGCACCGCAACGCTGTCGAGATACACAATTTTGTCCGAGGGTTGTCTCCATATCCTGCCGCTACCGCCGTCATGTCCGATACAAAAGGTACACCTGTGTCGATGAAAATATTCAGCACCGACATAGAGATTTGCGACCACGACAACGCCATAGGAGACGTGATAACTGATAAAAAAAAGATGTTAAAAATCGCTGTAAATGGTGGTTTTGTGAAGATTTTGTCACTACAAATCAGTGGAAAAAAGAAAATTACAACTGACGAATTTCTAAGGGGTTACGATATAGGTAGCTGGAAATTAATAATTTAGGGAAAGTGTTGATTTTTAACATAAAATTTTTTTAAAAAAATTTGTTGCATTCCAAAAATTATTTTTATATTTGCATCGTCAAAAAAAAATTGTTTAACCCTCAAATTCATCAACATGAACAAAACAGAATTAATCGCAGCTGTTGCCAAAAAAGCTGGCATGACCAAAGTTGACACTGCAAAAACCTTCAACGCACTGCTCGCAGTTACCAAAGAAGAAATGAAGAAGAAAGACGGCAAGATCGCCATCATCGGTTTTGGTACTTTCTACATGCAGCAGCGTGCAAAACGTACTGGCAAGAACCCGCAGACCGGCAAGAAGATCACCATCCCTGCAAAGAAGGTCTTCAAATTCAAAGCCAGCAAGAAATTCTAATCTTTATTGCAGCAAAAAAAGCGCCCTGTTTTCAGGGCGCTTTTTTTTTGCCATCATCAGCGGCGTGGGCTGATTCGCCGTCAGGATGTGGATGTGTTGGCGAAGAACTTCTCGTCGAAATTCAGAAGATAAACCTTTCTTGTGGCGCGTGTCAGCGCTGTGTATATCCAGCGCAGGAGGTCCTTGTCGATCATCTCGTCGGTGACATACCCTTGTTCCACAAATACCACCGGCCATTGACCTCCCTGTGTTTTGTGGCAGGTCAGCGCATAGGCGAATTTTACTTGCAAGGCGTTGTAGTAGGGATCTCCACGCAACGCGTTCAACTGCTCCGCTTTGGTGGGCAAATCGGCATAGTCGGCAAGGATTTCTGTATACAGCTTTTGAGACTCCTCTCTGGTCAGCGAGGCGGACTCTGAATGGAGTGTCTCGAGAAGCAGTTTGCATTCGATGGTTGGCTCGTCGTCATAATCAACAAAGCGCAGTGTCACATCGACGAAATGAAATCCGTATAGTTCCTGGTAGTTGCGCGCGGCCATGACTTCAACAATGTCGCCGTTTGCGATGAAACCCATCTCGGAATCCTCACCAAGCCAGTGGTAGTTGTTTTTCACCACCATCAGATAGTCGCCTGTGCCTATCTCGTCTTCCCTGTAAAGAATCCTGTTGCGGACAGCCTGGTTGTATAGGTTGGCTCTTTTGTTGCTGCGGCAAACAAAAACGACATTCTCCAGCCCTTCCCGTGAGTACTCGTCATTAAGGGTCTCCTCAAGATCGGCGCCATGAAGCTGCACCACATCGGGACATCCGGCGGTGTCAAACAAAGGAAGTGGAACGTCGTCGAAATCGTCCAGTTCTGATATCCGCCCACGCACCATCGTGGCGTTGCGGAGTATGCCGGATAGGCTTTCTTGCCGCACCACTTCTGTCAGTTCGGCTACTTTTACATTTAAATCGGCCAGCGACCGCAGATAACTCTCCGACAAGGCTGGGCTGTCCGACGACCCGACGGGCGGCAGCTGCGCCCCGTCGCCGATAAGCATCAGTCTGCAATGCGAGCCGTCGCCGACAAAATCTATCAGGTCCTCCAGCAGCGACTGGCGCCCGGCATAACCGTTTTCGTCGGGTACGGCGCTGATCATCGAGGCCTCGTCGACAATGAAGAGTGTGTAGCTGTATTTGTTCTTTGCCCTTACGCTCCGTATCGCGCCTGTGGCGTCGGTCACAGACATATAAATCTTTTTGTGGATGGTGTATGCTGTCTTGCCCGAATAGTTCGACAGCACTTTGGCGGCCCGTCCCGTGGGCGCGAGCAGCACGGTTTTTATCCTAAGCCGTGGAGCCGCCTTGATGAGCGACGAGACCAGCGACGTCTTTCCGGTTCCCGCATATCCGCGCAACAGGAATGTCGACTTCGGGTCGGGGTCGAACAGGAAATCGGCAATGGCGCTGCAGGCACGTCGCTGCCCATCGGTGGGCTCGTGCGGAAAGTAGGAGAAGATGAGCTGTTCTACACGATTCATTGCTTGAAGACATTAAAAAAGGAGATTTGCCTAACGACAAATCTCCCTATCTCCGAGTCAGTATGACTTGTTATTCTGCGGGAGCGGGAGCAGGAGCGGCGTCGGCCGGCTGACCTGCTACAGCATCGGCTGCGGTGGGCATTTCTACCTGGTCGGCGTTGACCGCGTTCTTCTGTGCCGAAGCGCTTCTGCCGGAATGGATACTGATAGTTGCTATAAGGCTCAGCACCACAAGGGCTATTGCCAAACCCCATGTCAATTTTTCGAGGAAATCAGTGGTTTTACGTACACCCATAATTTGGTTCGGAGCCGAGAAATTAGCAGCGAGTCCACCGCCTTTCGAGTTCTGGACCAACACAACAAGAGCCAAAACAATACTGACTATCAGAATAAGTATTACGACGAAATTGTACATAGTTTTTATTACTTTTTATTATTTTCAAGTTTCATTTTTAGTTCCGAAATTCGGATTGCAAAAGTACTACTTTTTTCGGGATATTTAGCAATTAATTTTTCATATACCGCTATGGCACGGTCGAATTTGCCTTGTTTTTCAAATACAACTGCAAGAGTTTCAGTATCTAACGACTCGTCGACCCTTACGCTCTTTTTGCCTAAATCGTCGACGGAGACCGCCTCGGCGTCACCCAATTCTTCGGGCTTGTAATTGCCCGTTTCGAGAAATTTGGACAAAATCACACTCTTTGGAGCCGTCTTGAACGACACCTCCTGATAGGAGTTGATCTCTTTCATTATGTCGAACGTCTCTGACTCGTTGGCGGAATATTCCTGACTCTTTGCCTGCTCCACCTGCTCCTTTGCCTTTATGTCGGCGGGAGTCTGGATTTCAGTGAAAGTGACACGCTCAAGATAGTCGTTGAATTTTTCGAAATCCGAGAAATATAACATAGTCTTCGGCAAAAAACGTTCACTCCATTGCATTGTCCCAGTAGCCTTGTCACTCAAAATATCCATCATTTGCAGCAACGCGCAATACGGATAGCGGTTCTTTTCGGCCTGAATCTCCGACTTGTCCATCATTGAATAGCTGCAAAGGTTTGTCAACTTGATATTAAACGCTGATTTATCCATTATTTTGAATTATTTGAAACCGGATTTTAAAAATGCAAATGTACATCTTTTTTTCAAAATGTTGAAAAAAACATATTGCTGTATTTGTAATAATCTAGAAAACAATATTTTATTTTTACGATAAAAAGTTTTAAACATTTTTTTGTTGTCATATTGTTTTTTTTGTGTACTTTTGCAACTCCAAAAATGAGAAAAAATGAAGAGAACATTCCAACCATCACGCAGAAAAAGAGCAAATAAGCACGGTTTCCGTCAGAGAATGTCCACGGCAAATGGCAGAAAAGTTTTGTCCGCACGCCGCAGAAAAGGCAGAAAGAAACTGACCGTCTCCGACGAACGATAAATAGTGCGTTCATTCCTCCATCCGTGGAATGACAATTTGCCACAATGAGAATGAGAAGTATTGATGCCAATACTTCTTTTTTTTCTTTCAGCTACACCCTGAGCCCATATCATCATATAAACGAATAAACAAACACAGAAATAGCACGGGGCTACTCCGCTCAAGTCCCCTCTACGCCTTTCCAAAGCTCCACTGGAGCTTCGGATCCTACAGGCTCTTGTACCAATTCACCATTCACCCTTCACAATTCACCAATATATAAATGAGCCGTTATAAAAAAGAAATTATATTGCCCGATGTCGAAGTGACAGATGCCGGGGCTGAGGGCAAAGCCATAGTCCGTGTCGACGGCATGGTGGTGTTCGTCCCTTTTGTTGTGCCAGGCGACATCATCGACTTGAAGATTTACAAGAAAAAGAAAAACTATGCCGAGGGCGTCGCTACAGCGATAAAACGTCCTTCGCCACTCCGCGTCGGTGCGGAATGTCCACATTTTGGAGTCTGCGGAGGATGCAAATGGCAAACCATGAGCTACGATGCCCAATTGAGGTATAAAGAGCAGCAGGTGCGCGACAATCTGGAGCGTCTGGGTCACATCGACACCTCAGGCTTGAGACCAATCTGTGGATCTGACAAAATCTTTTATTATCGGAACAAGCTGGAATTCACCTTCTCTAACAAGCGATGGCTGTGCGAAGGGGAGACCCGCGACGAAAACGATCCGGGTGCCGTTGGGTTCCATGTGCCGACTGTTTTCGACAAAGTGCTGCCCATCGAGCACTGCGTCCTTCAGCCAGAGCCTTCAAACCGTGTCCGCACCGCTTTGCGCGACTATGCCATAGCTCACAACATCCCGTTTTACGATATCCGCAATCATACTGGATACCTGCGTAATGTGGTGATCCGCAACACGTCGACCGGCGAGTTGATGATTGTTGTCATAGTCGCGGACGACAAACCTGACATACTGACACCAATGATGGAGTTTCTCAAGAAGGAATTCCCCGAAACCACATCGTTGTTGTACATTGTTAACAATAAGTTTAACGACAGCTATACCGATCTCGACGTGCATGTCTTTAGCGGCCAGGGCTACATAACCGAGCGGATGCCTCGTTGTGGCGGCGGTGAACCGTTACGCTTCAAAATCAACCCGAAGTCGTTCTATCAAACCAATTCCGAGCAGGCGTTTAAGTTATACAGTTTCGTTGCCGAATTCGCAGAACTTGAGGCAAACGACACTGTGTACGACCTTTACACCGGCACCGGTACCATAGCGCAGTTTGTGGCGGGTATGTGCAGTCGTGTCGTCGGCATCGAGTATGTGGAGGAGGCTATTGCCGACGCCAAAGAGAACGCCGCCATGAACGGAATTGACAACTGCACCTTCTATGCCGGCGATATGGCCAAGGTGCTCGACGACGATTTTGTCAGCAGGAACGGGCGCCCTGATGTTATTATCACCGACCCGCCGCGTGCGGGTATGCACGAAAAAGTTGTGGAGCAGCTGCTCTCAATCGGCGCCCGCCGTATCGTTTACGTCAGCTGCAATCCGGCGACACAGGCGCGCGACTTGGCGTTGTTATCCGAAAAATATGATATACGGCGTATCCAGCCGGTCGACATGTTCCCCCACACACAGCATGTGGAGAATGTCGCGGAACTGTTGTTGAGAGGATGACAATTCAGGGCTGAAAAACCAAAAAAAAATAAAAAATCACTTATTATAAAAAAAATTACTATCTTTGCATGTTGATATTATGCGGGCGGAATATAGGTATTATTCTGCATGTGTTTAATATCCAAAATGATAAAGAAACAAATAATAAAGTAATATAACAATATTAAATCTATCTACATGATGAAAAAAAGATTATTCTTTCTGTTATTGGCCGCTGTGATGATGCCTATGGCAATGAATGCCCAACCGAAAGCGTCTGTGCATATCGACACCACCGTCAGTGCGTGCAACAGTTTCACATGGAACATCAACGGCAACATTTACACTTATGTAGAATCGGGCGCCTATACCAAGATTTTCGGTGATACCCTGTACATATTGGACCTCACCATCAATCCGACATACAATATCGTCATCTCTGAGCAGCAGGATGGTGGTTGCACTTTCACATGGGGCGACAGTGTTTATTCCACCGCGGGAACTCACACTCAGACATTCCAGAGCGTTTACGGATGCGACAGTACTGTGACCATCAACCTTGTCCTCTCAGGCATTGCAACCAAGGTTTACGATGTCACCGCTTGCGAAAGCTACACTTGGAAAGACTCCGTATACTCAGCAAACACAACAGTGAGCATGCTCGACCAAAGTGTCGCCAACTGCGACTCCGCTCTTACTCTCAACCTTACTATCGTGGCTCCCACTCAGAAGAGCAAAGATGACACCATCGTGGCATGCAATTTCTACACCTACTATTTCAATGGCCAGAACATTGTCGTGGATGAAGACGGTGAGACCATCTCGACCGACGACATTGTCACATACCAAGGCCAGCAGATGCCATATTCATGGACTACCGCAAATCTACGCAACAGATATCATCCAAGAACAATTGAGAGATGTTTCGACAGCGTTTACACTGTTCATTTCACCATCCATGACGACGTGATGACCTATATCACCACCAAAGCTTGCGACAATTATTCTCTTGAAGCCAGCGATACTACTTACAACCTCGTCCACTCCACCAGCAACAACTTCAAAATCGGTTTGGCTGCCAACGGCTGCGACAGCATCGTGGTTCTTAATCTCACCGTCAATAAAAGTCCGCAAGTGACCATCGACGGCGACCTCCGTGTTGCCCCTGGTGCGTCAGCAACTCTTAACGGTCATTGCGACCAGGCTAACGCAAAGTTCCTTTGGAGCACCGGCAGCACTGAGGAGAGTATCACAATCCCCAATGTGCAGGGCAATGTTGATGTATACCTGATCGGCAAAAACAATACCTCGGGATGCGCCGACACATCGTATGTTACTGTCATGGCAAATCTTGACATCGACAATGCCGATGAGGCTGTTATGAGTGTCTATCCCAACCCCACAAGCTCGCTGATCAGCATCAACTCGACAGAATCTGTAAAGAACGTTACCGTGTTCAACACCGTTGGACAGCAGGTGATGAACGTCGAGGAAAAGAATGTTGTCAATCTCGGCACCCTCTCCAATGGCACCTACATCGTCCGCATCGAATTGCAGAACGGTGCAATCCACACCCGCACAGTTATTCTGAAGAAGTAATCATACTCCTTTCTTATATAAAAAAAGCGTTCGGCCGGCCGGGCGCTTTTTTTATAACAGCGTATCAATCCAACAATACGGATGAAAACACATAGACTTGTATTATCATTCCTTGCGACCTCTCTTTTCTTGTGTGGGTGCGGAAACAAAGCCGACCAGCCTATACGTCTCGGTGGTAAAGCGCAGGGCACATACTATTCAATAACATACTACGACCCTCAGCAGCGTGACCTGCGTACGGCTATTGACTCTCTCCTGCGCGACTTCGACCTCACTGCGTCGCTATGGGTCGACAGTTCATTGATACGGCGTGTGAACGACAACCGCGACAGCGTTGTCAACGAGTGTTTCGCCATCCTCGTGTCGCTCTCGGCCGAGATGAACAGCTTTACAGAGGGTAATTTCGATTGTACGGTAGGTCCACTTGTCAACGCGTGGGGTTTTGGCTTCTCCAAACGCGAGGATATCACCGACGATGCTATCGACAGCATGCTCCGTTTCGTGGGAGTCCAGCCCGTAGTGGTGCGCGACGGCAAAGGGAACTATGTTGTTCGCAAGGCCAGTCCTGAAGTGGCGTTCGACTTCAACGCAATCGCACAAGGCTACACTACTGATTTGATCTGCCGTTTCCTTGACGAGCGTGGAATCCATAATTATATAGTCGATATCGGAGGCGAGGTTTACGCCAAAGGTACGAAGGCCGACGGTAAAGCATGGAAAGTGGGCATTGAGCGCCCCGCTGAAAACAAATACAGCGGTCGTGAGTTGGAGACCACTATAGGGCTTCATAACCAATCGGTGGTGACATCGGGAAACTACCGCAAATATTACGAAAAAGACGGAGTCCGTTATTCTCATACCATCAACCCCGCCACAGGACGTCCGGTGGAACACACATTGCTTAGCGTCTCGGTGATAGACACCGCGGCATGGCGCGCCGATGCGTTGGCCACGGCATTTATGGTTATGGGTCTCGACAAAGCCAAAGAGTTTATCGAGCGCCACCCGGACGACAGCGGCACACAGGCCGTCTTTTTCATCTACAACGAGAACGGGGAATACAAAACCTACGCAACGGAAAAATTCGAATCAATGATAGACTGAAAAACTTCCAAAAACTATAAATAATCTAGAAAAGTCTGGAGCATCTGGAAAATCTACAAAAAAAGAATCAATATGAAATCAATGACAGGATTTGCCAAGAGGCAATGCAATATTGGCGGATGTAACTATATAGTTGAGATAAAGTCACTCAACAGCAAGCAGATAGACGCCAATGTAAAACTACCCACACGCGTCAGGGAGCACGAACTCGACATCCGCGCCATGCTGAACCGCTTGGAACGCGGCAAGATCGATTTTATTCTCACCGAGGAGCAGAAAGATGGCACAAATGCATGCTTCAACAGGGAAGCGGCGACCAACCGTCTGAACGAACTCAAGGAATGGTCTGCTTCAATAGGCAGCGCCATCAATGAGGCTTCGTTGCTCGGCATCGTGCTGCAGCAGTCGGATATATGGAACAGCGCTGTCGACGCTGGCATGGATGAGCAGGAATGGGGACTGTTGTCCGACACCATTAACGTCGCCATTACGGACCTCGACAACACCCGAATCCACGAGGGTGGCATACTGAAAACCGATTTCGAAAAGCATGTAAACCTCATTGAGCAGTATCTTAATGAGATCCCTAAGTATGAGGCTGAGCGCATAACCACTGCCAAAGAGAGGATGCGCAGCTATCTTAACGACGCGGCTGTCAAAGATATTGACGAGAACCGTTTTGAACAGGAACTGATATACTACCTTGAAAAGCTCGACATAACAGAGGAGAAGGTGCGCCTGGCCAAACATATCAACTATTTCCGCGAGGTGATGGACAACGAGGAGGGCAGCGGAAAGAAACTTGGTTTTATCGCGCAGGAGATGGGCCGCGAGATAAACACCACAGGCTCCAAAGCCAACCATGTGGAGATACAGAGGCTGGTGGTGGCTATGAAAGACGAGTTGGAGAAAATAAAAGAACAGTTGGGAAATATCCTCTAAACAATCCGGATTATTCAGGCCGTCAGGAAATCATAGATGATCTGACCTGTCTATACTAAACAAAAAAAAGCCCGCAGTTCTGCGGGCTTTTTTTATGCTAGTTCCTTTCGGAACTTGAAGTCAATTAGCGAACGATCAGCTTCTCAACCTTGCTGAACTTGTCGTTGGTGATGCGTACGAAGTAAGCACCCTTGGCGAGGTTGGAGACGTTGATGCTGGTGCCGTTCTCAGCGTTGAACTGAGTGGTGGCGACAACACGGCCGCTCATATCGATAACCGACATGTTGACATTGCCGCTAACGCCCTTGAGGGAAACCTGAACATTGGAGCTTGCCGGGTTGGGCTGGAGCTTCATAGCAACATTGGCGGCAACTGGGTCGAATCCAACATTCGGTTTGAAGGTGCAGTTCAGAACGTGACCGGCAGCGGGGATATCATCAAGAATGAAGTAAGCATAGTCAACATCGTTGTCGCTATCGTGATCGAGTTCATACTGGTCAGAAGTCAGGGCAACACCGTCAACATAGATCTTGTCGATCTTGTAACCGTAGACGGGGAATACATAGTAGCTCTTGGAACCTCCGATAGGAACGCTGTCGATTTCACCGCAGAGAGGAGTCTCGCCGTCGCGGGTGAAGAATCCGTATGCGCCGTCCTCCTGGCACTGGAGTTCGATAGTGGTTCTGGGAACGTCGAATCCAGGACCGACAAGCATACGAATCATCGGGTAGACAGAAGCGCTGAAGCTGTGGTTTCTACCAGTCATAGGCTCCATAACTTTTACAGTGTAGTAGTTGTTGTCGGCATAGAGAACATTACCATAGTCTTCCATACCTTCCTGGTCGCCAAACCACACCTGCTCCCAGTTGGAACCGGAACCGCGGCTGAACCAGTTGCCGCAAGTTGCTGCTGCGAAGGGGCCTTCCTCAGCCAGCTCATAGCCAACATAGTAAGGAACGCGGGGCTCGAGGTCGGGCTGGTTGTTGAACCAGATCTTGATGGTGGGATACTGACCATTCTGGGCGAAGGTAAGGGTGCTCAGGAATTGGGGAGTGTAGGTCTCGTTTGCCTGGATTTCATGAGCGCTGGTGCCAAGGTCGAAAGTGGGGGTGTACATACCACTACCATCCTCGTTGAGGTAGGTGTATTTAAGAACCGGGCGGATACGGGCAGCTTGACCCTGATAGATACCGCAGCGGTCGGGACGGGTTGCGGGAACAATCTCAACACCGAGGATCTTCCATCCTTCGGGAACAGTGTCGCCAGTGACATAGCCTACGAGTACACCGTAGTTTTCCTTGTTCCAGTTGACACCTTCCTCAGAGAAAGTGGAGGAGCTGATGAGACCATAGGTATAAGATGAGCTGTCGCGGATAACACCGTGGTCGCGAGCCCAAACACCGTGAGGATGCTCAGCGGTGGCGTTCCAGTTGACATCATAACGCATGGTGTCGAAAGTGGCGGTGTCGCCATAGATATGGACAGGACGCCATAAGGGCGAAGTCATGTCGCTGTAGAAGTAGCGGGTACCAAGGTTCTCGGTCGGCAGGTAGCCTTTGGTGCTGGCTGCGGTGTGAGTAGCATAGTCCCAGTAGCTGGTACCGTGCGATCCAACCCAGAGATTGTCGGCGTCACGTCCAACTGCGGCGCTGTCATACCATCCGAGGGGGTCGATAACTGCGGCGCGGACAATGATAGGATTGGTGACAACAGTGGGAACGGTGTTGCTGGCCACGACGGCGGCTGAGGCGTCGCCGGCAGCGTAGCTGTAAACAGAACCAGTGATGTTGGTCTGGGTGAATTTACCGTCGTTGACGAACTCGGTAGCCCAAACAACGGGAACCTGAAGACCCTGAGGCATCATGTGATAGAAACCTTCGAAATACTTCATGGTTTTGAGAGTGAGCTGATAGTCGGGAGCGTCGATGATGGTGAGGTCGTCGATAGCATAGAAATATCCACCGTTCTGGTCGTCGGACTCGTCGACCCAACGGATACGGATAGTAGCGGCGGCGACGTTACCAACCTCTACGGGAAGGGTAACTCTCTTCCAACCTACGTAGTTGGAGTTGGAGGACATATCAATGCCTTTTACGTTGAACTCCATGGAATACCACTGGCCGTTAACCTGATAGTCAAAATAGGTTTTGTCGTAGTTGAATTTACGATACATCTGATAGAAGCGGGCGACAACGAGGGGGTGACCGGTAGTCTGGAATGCCTGGAACTGGATGTAAGCGTCCTGTCCGCCGCTGGCGTCTGAGAAACCGCCCCAGGGAACATAGTTGTCAATCATCGACATGAGCATGAAACCATTGTTCGGGGTAGTGCTTTTGAAGTTGGCGAACCAAGTGCCAAAGCGGCTAACAACGCAAGGATACTGACTTTCCATAGAAGCCACAGTCTGTGCGGTGGTGTCAGCCCAACGATACCACGATGCGTACTGATAGTTGTTGGTGTGGCGGGGAAGATCGAGAGCCACAACCTGACCGTTGGAAAGAACCTTCTGGGAGGTTTGACCCTCAGTGGTGATCGTTCCTGTGGTGTAAGGAGCGCCGTTAGAGAAGTCGCAGGAGAAGATAGGATCGTCGTCCTTTGTGAAAATGGATCCGGTGTAGATGGAAGCGGAGAGCTCCTCTGCTGTCGGGACAACACGGACCGCATTGTCGGTAGTCTTCTTAACTGCCGTTGCATTTGTCTGAGCGAAAGCGAAGCTTGCGCACAAGGCAAAAGTAAGAACCATTAATGTTTTTTTCATTGTAATTGAATTTTGATTAATAAAAAAATTTCATTCCAATCATATATATATTGCTCTCAAATTCAATATGCTATATATTAAATTATAAGAGTCATACAATTCCGCTATTTGGATGCAAATTTAGCACAAAAATAGATACTGACAAAAAATTTAAGCATTTTTTTGTTTTTTTTCACGGAGCAACATACTAAAGAGTTCGTTTATAAGTTAAGTACATTATATTTCCGTTTTATTGTATGCTGACCGTAAAAAATAAGAATATACCGTTGCTTTTGACTCTGGCTTTTGTGTTCGCCGCCTGCGGCGGCGGCAAGAGCGTGGCTGACAAAGGTGACACGCAATACAAGCGCAAGCCCATCGTCGAAACCACTGACGAGAAACTCAAAGGCGAGGCTATGCTTATCGACGCCAAAATGCTCCAGGAGATAGGGCGGGGAGACAAGGCCGAGCGGATCTACCGCCAAGTGCTGGCGATCGACCCCGCATGTTGTGCCGCCCAATATGAGCTTAGCCGCATCATGGCCTCAAAAGGTATGACGGACAGCGCCATAGTGCTAGCCCGCAAAGCCTCGGAGACGGACAAAAACAACGTGTGGTACGCTTTACATCTTGCGGGGCTTTACAGGGCCACCAACCAGCGCGAGGCCAATATCAGGACGTGGGAGGGCATAGTGCAACGCAACCCCGATGTGCTGGAATACTACTATGAGCTCAGCAACGCCTATCTGATGAACAACGACGCCAAGGGTGCAATAGGCGCCTTGAATCGTGTGGAGAAGAAAGTGGGCGTCACCGAACCTGTGTCGCTTCAAAAAGCCAAGATATGGAGTCATGTGGGCAACGAGGCGAAAGCGCTGCAGGAGATGGAAGCTTTGGCGAAAGCGCTGCCGCAAGAGAGCCGATACAGCAGCATATTGGCTGAACAATACATGTCGGCAGGCAAATACGCCAAGGCCAAGGAGAACTATGACAGGGTGCTTGCCGCCAATCCTGACGACGAATATATCCACATATCGCTCGCTGAATACTACAAGGCTACATCCCAGCCTCGCAAAGCCTACGAGGAGCTTCGCATCGCCATGGGACAGAAAAACCTTTCCACGGCCAACAAACTGCAGGTCCTGACAAATTTTTACACCAGCGAGGAGTTCTACGGCATCCACTCCACATACACATACGACCTGCTCGAAGTGGCTATGCGCGGCAGCGACGACAGCACCACCTACGCGGCCTTCTATGGCGACGCGCTGATGCGACAGCGCAAATACGCCGAGGCCTCTCGACAATTCCGGATAGCCGTGTCGGCCGACAGCAGCAAATACGATATATGGGAGGCGTTGTTGATTAGTGAGCTGTCGTCCGACGCCGACACAGCCCTTCTCGCCGACCATGCCCGTCGCGCCTCGCGTCTTTTTCCTCTGCACCCGCTGCCATACTATGTGCAATCTGTAGTGGAACATGACAAAGGCGACTATGTCAGCGCGCTGAAATTAGTCCAACGCTGCGAGAGCATGGGGTTCGACAACGGATACCTTGAGCCCGAGACCTACTCTATGATAGCGGAATGCTACAACCGCATGAATGACGGCAAATGTTACGATTATTTTGAAAAATATCTCGCTTTGCGGCCCAACGACGTCGTGGTGCTCAACAGCTACGCCTACCGTCTGGCGTTGGACAACAGAGAGCTCGAAAAAGCCGAACGGATGTCTCGGCAGACACTGCAGAGCGAGCCTGACAACCCATACTTCCTCGACACCTACGCATGGATTCTTCACCAGATGGGCAAGAACCGCGAGGCGTTGAAGTATGTCGAAAAGTCGATGCAGCGCGACGAACCTTCGGAGGAGGTCAAGGAACACTGGAAAGCAATCAAAGCAAGTCTCGGAAACTGAACCGCCAATGAAAAGAACAATAGCAATAGTACTTACCGTTCTGTTGATCGCCACCACGGGATGCCGTTCGCACAAACATCTTTCAAAGGGCAATGCGAATGACTCGACGGCTGTCTCCGGAGCAACTGTCAAGCCGGAGGAAAAACCTGTGCGTCTCGATACAATACAGAACGTCTCATTCAAGTACTACACCGCCAATTTCAGTTGCACTGTCGACAATATCGAAGTGTCAGGCCAGATTCGTATGACGCACGACAGCGTAATATGGATAAGTGTGAGCAAGATTATCGAACTTGGACGTGTTATGCTTACTCCCACACGGGTACAGGGCTATGCGAAAGTGGTGAACAAATACTTCGACGGCACATACGCCGACCTGCGACAACGCTATGGTATAGACATCGACTACGCCACTCTGGAGGCATTGTTGCTTGCCAACTGCCCGAAAGGATGTGTCAAGAGCAGGGAACCCCGACAAGACAATGACACCGTGACGCTATGGTACAATCAGAAGAGCCCGGTGACGGGAACGCAACGGGAGTTGACATTGAAAAAGGACTTCCGCACCAAGCGGCTTACATCAATAAACACCTACACACCATCGGCAAATCAGCGCCTGCAACTCAACTATTGTGCGATGAACGCCATCGTGGGACAGCTGCTGCCGTCGGAAATAGAGGTTAAATTGAAAAGCAGCCAGCTGAACACTAAGACCAGAATCACAATAAGCAAGATAACTCTCAACCAACCTCAAAGCTACCCCTTCAGTATACCAAAAAAATACCAAAAACTGTAGATCAACTCAATGAAACGGACTATATTGGCCATAATGCTGGCGCTTAGCCTGCCGGCACTGGCACAAGACAATCAGCAAACAATCGACACGGCGAAGGTGATTATGGATCGTTACGCCGACTTGATGAATACAAAGGCTATTCGTCAGGACAGCATCCTATATATGGAAACATATATTTATTACCGCTCAACGCCTCACGACACGGCGATAATGAAACGATGGTTCCTGCCTCCAAACCGTTTCCGCTGTGAGTTGTGGCATGGCGACACCCTCCTCGAAGGTGTCTACAGCGATGGCAAGACTGTATTTCGTGAGTACAACTATAAGATTCTTGACGGATGGACACGCGTTGCCGAATCGCGCTACTACACGCTTGTGCCGGGCTATGAATTCCGTGGGCCGCTGCACAATTGGAGAGCCGCGGGCTCGGAGGTGAAATACAGAGGCCTGTGGAATTTCAAAGGCTCCGAGGTGCATCGTGTGCTTATGGAGACGCCTCTGAGATACAACCGCTATCTGCTTTTCGAGAAAGAGAGCGGACTGCTGTTCCTCATCCAAGAGACCAATGAACACTCGGAATATTCCAGCCACCAGTCTTACGACCACGCTGATTGGCACGCCTATCACGAGTATCAACCCATAGGCACGGTGCTGCTGCCAAGCGTTGAAAGCTACCAGATGGGCGGCGATATAGTGTTCCACTTCACAAACTACAAGTACATCCCTGTCAACATGAGAATATTCACTTCTAACTAAGCGGAGGTATGAGTATTTTTGACAACGAGGACGAATTCTACATGCAACAGGCGTTGCGCGAAGCCAAAGCGGCCTTCGACGAGGGCGAGATACCTATAGGTGCTGTCATCGTGTGCAACGGCCAGATTGTGGCACGAGCACACAACAATACCGAGCGTTTGCATGACGTTACGGCACATGCGGAGATGATTGCGTTCACTGCGGCGTCAAACACATTGGACAGTAAATATCTCCCCGAATGCACCCTCTATGTCACTGTCGAGCCCTGCGCGATGTGCGCCGGAGCCGCGGGATGGACCCAGATAGGTAGAATAGTGTATGGCGCCGCGGATGAAAAACGCGGATTTGAGAAAATCGGCAGAGCAATGCTGCACCCCAAGACTGAAATCACGTCGGGAGTGCTGGAGGAGGAATGCGCCACCCTGATGAGAGATTTCTTTAAAGAAAAAAGATAACCGCCCCACTAACGCACTAACGCAATAACACAATAACGCACTAAAACATTCGTCCATTCACGATTCACGATTCACAATTCACGCATAACACATTAACCCAATATACCATGCAACCAACATTATTAGTACTTGCTGCCGGAATGGGCAGCCGCTATGGTGGACTTAAGCAGATGGACGGCGTAGGTCCAAACGGAGAAATCATCATGGACTACTCCATCACCGATGCCATACGTGCCGGATTCGGCAAAGTGGTGTTTGTTATCCGCCACAGCTTCGAAAATGAATTCAAGGCAAAAATCAACGCTGAGCATTTTGGCAACAAAATCAAGGTGGAATATGTGTTTCAGGAACTCGACATGCTCCCCCAAGGGTTCAGCGTCCCCGAAGGACGTGAAAAACCATGGGGCACCAACCACGCCATACTTATGGCAAAAGATGTCATCAAGGAACCTTTCGCCGTTATCAACGCCGACGACTTCTATGGCGCCGACGCCTTCAAGGTCATGGGCGATTTCCTGCGTAGCCTCGACGGTCAGAAGGGCAAATACTGTATGGTTGGCTATCGCCTCGAAAACACTCTGTCGGAAAACGGCACCGTGAGCCGTGGAGTCTGCGAGGTGGACAACGATGGCTATCTGGTGGGTATGACCGAGCGCACCAGCATCGGACGTACAGCCAACGGCATAGAATACAAGGACGACGACGGTTCGATGCATCCGCTCGCCGCCGACGCGACGGTGTCGATGAACCTCTTCGGCTTCACTCCCGACTACTTCGTGGAAAGCGAAAAACTGTTTGTCAACTTCCTCAAAGCCCGCGGCACCGAGATGAAGTCGGAATACTATATCCCCTTCGCCGTCAACACCTTCTTGGCAAACGGCTATGCCACGATGCGTGTACTGAAGACCACCGCGCAGTGGTTTGGCGTAACCTACAAGGAGGACCGCCCCATGGTGGTGGAACGCCTTCGCAAACTGCATGAACAAGGGGTGTACTAATCTTGTTCCCCGGATTCGTTGTATTCAAATACATAATACACGTTTTTGTAATACGAATGACAAATCGTGGATTTTGACAGTCTTATAGATTTTGTCCGTGAACATCGGAACGAAGATCCTATAAAATTATTGTTGCGGAAAAACCGGTATCCAGGCGTGGATGTCGAATTTGCCGTGCAGCAAATAGAGGGAATGCGGCAAGCGCCGGCCAAATGGCCGACGCTTGCAAGCTATGGGCGTGTCCTGTACCCGCCGCGCCTCAACAGGGAGCAGAGCTCGTCGGAGGCGACTGCCACCCACAAGGCTGAAATACTACGTTCGCTATATGGGAACTCGAAAATAACAGCCATTGCCGACTTGACGGGGGGCATGGGCATAGACACAATGGCGTTCGCCAAACTGGCGTCACGTGTAGACTATGTGGAACGCGACGAGACGTTGTGTCGGCTGATGCGTCACAATGCGGCGGAGCTGGGGTTGACGCGGATTGATGTCCACTGTGCCGACAGTATGGAATGGCTGGCCGCAAGCGACAGACACTACGACATCGTTTTTATCGACCCTGCGCGTCGCGACAGTCACGGACGCAAGGTGGCCGCTTTCGAGGAATGCGTGCCAAACATAATGGAACACAAGGAGCTGCTTCTTTCGCGTTGTGACACCCTCATGGTGAAAGCTTCCCCGATGATGGATATCGACAAAGGAATAGAGCAACTCAGGCAGGTCGGAGAGATGTATGTTGTGGCCGTGGAAGGGGAGTGCAAGGAGCTTTTGTTCCTCTGCGAAAAGAGTTTCGGGGAGACGGTGATACACTGTCGTAACATCGTTGGCGGCAAAGTCGGGGAACGTCTTGGAGAATTCACACGCAGACAGGAGTCCGCCGCACAAGCCACCTATTGCGGTACTGTTGGCGCTTATATCTTCGAGCCTGACGCGTCGCTTATGAAAGGAGCCCCTTTCAAACTGATAAGCGAGCGGTTCGGCCTTCGCAAACTGTCGCGCAACACTCATCTATACACCGGAGACACTCTTGTCGACTGGCCGGGACGCATGTTCCGCGTCATGTCTGAAGTGTCGCCAAGCAGAAAATCCATTGCCGCACAACTGCCAGAAGGCAAAGCCCATGTAGTTGTGCGCAACTACCCCGCCACAGCTGTCGAAGTGCAGCGGCAGACCGGCTTGAGCGAGGGGGGCGACCTTTTTGTTGTCGCCACCACGGTGGGGGTCAAAAAAACAGCTTTTATTTGCAGTGAGGAAAAAATTATTCACAATTTTTAAAAAGAAATGAACAAATAAATTTGGTCAGTTTCAAAATTGTATGTAATTTTGCACCCTCTTAAAATGTTGTCAGAAGAGATGATTACCCGTTCAATATCTTCTGCATCAGATGAATAGGTGTGTACTGTGGTTATCCGTCAACCACCTTGCAAACCTTGAAATCAGATAGAGAAAAATGGAATCGGGCACTTTTGAAAGAGAGTGTCGAAAAAAAATTAAGAACATCATCGTAAACGAAAAAATGAGTACATTAAGTTACAAAACCGTATCGGCTAACAAGAACACCGTAAAGAAAGAGTGGGTTCTCGTCGATGCAGAAAACCAGACCGTTGGACGTTTGGCCACCCGCGTAGCCAACATCCTCAGAGGCAAGACCAAACCTTGCTTCACCCCGCATGTTGATTGCGGCGACAATGTTATCATCATTAATGCAGAGAAAGTTGTTTTCACGGGTAAGAAAATGACCGACAAGATTTACCAGCGTTACACCGGCTATCCCGGCGGTCAGCGTGAGACCACTCCTGCCAAACTGCTGAACAGCCATCCCGAGCGCATCCTGGAGCACGCCATCCGTGGTATGCTTCCGAAAAACAGACTGGGAGACGACCTCTACCGCAACCTGCACATTTATGTTGGCAGCGAGCATCCGCACCAGGCGCAAAACCCCAAAGTCATCAACATTAACGATATAAGATAATAGCAATGGAGCAAGTAATCAACACTATAGGTAGAAGAAAAACCGCTGTCGCCCGTGTTTATATGAAACCCGGTAGCGGCAAAATCACTGTCAACAACAGAGATTATAAAGAGTACTTCCCGACAGGTCCGCTGCAGTTCATCGTCAATCAGGCTTTCCAGATTGTCGACGCTGAAGGTAAATGGGATGTCAAGGCTAACCTCGACGGTGGCGGAATCACCGGCCAGGCCGAAGCTCTGAGAATGGCCATCGCACGCGCTCTCTGCGAGAACAACGCCGAAGACCGTCCGGCTCTCAAAGCCAAGAGTCTTCTCATGCGCGACCCCCGTATGGTTGAGCGTAAGAAACCCGGCCAGCCCAAGGCTCGTAAACGCTTCCAGTTCAGCAAACGTTAAACTGGTAATACTAGTCCAACTAGTAATATTTACAAAACTAGAAAAAGTTTAGTATCCAAATCGCGGAGACTCTGCCCTGTTGCCAGTTTGGTGGCATAGGATCACCAAAAAACCGGGCCCTAAGGACTACTCTGCGGTTGGTTAATCAAGGAATGTAAACAAATAAAAAAATGACAGAATTAAAATTCGAAGAATTGCTCGACGCAGGTTGCCACTTTGGCCACCTCAAAAGAAAATGGAATCCCAAGATGGCTCCCTACATCTTCAAGGAGCACAACGGCATCCACGTTATTGACCTTCAGAAGACCATCGCCAAAGCCGAAGAGGCCGCCGCAGCTCTGAAACAGATTGCCCGTTCCGGCAAGAAGGTCCTTTTCGTGGCCACCAAAAAACAGGCCAAGGATGTTGTAGCCGAATTGGTAAAGGCTGTTGACATGCCTTTCGTCACCGAGCGTTGGCCTGGCGGTATGCTGACCAACTTCACCACCATCCGCAAGGCCGTTAAGAAAATGAACGCCCTTGACCAGATGATGCACGACAAGGATTTCAACAACATCTCGAAACGCGAGCGCCTCCAGGTGCAGCGCGAACGCGCCAAGCTGGACAAGAACCTCGGCAGCATCGCCGACTTGACCCGTCTGCCCAGCGCTCTCTTTGTTATCGACATCAACAAGGAGCACATTGCCGTCGCCGAGGCACGCCGTCTCAATATCCCCACTTTCGCATTGGTCGACACCAACTGCAACCCCGACCTTATCGACTTCCCGATTCCTGCCAACGATGATGCATCGAAGTCGATCGCCGCTATCCTGAAATATATGGTCGAGGCCATTCAGGAAGGCTTGAACGAGCGTATGCTCGACAAGGAGAACAACGTTGCTGTCGAGGACGAGACCGCCGACGAGGAGACCGAGACAACCGTTGAGGACAACAAGGAGGAGAACCGCGAGGAAGGCCGCCAGCGTCGTCCGAGAAGAAAAAGCAATCCCACGAACAATCAATAAAAGGAGGAATTGACAACTATGGCAAATATCACTGCAAAACAGGTTAACGAACTGCGCCAACTTACCGGTGTGGGAATGATGGACTGCAAGAAGGCGCTTGTCGAGTGCGACGGCGACGTTCAGAAAGCCATCGAACTGCTTCGTCAGAAAGGTCAGAAAATGGCCGCCAAGCGTGCTGACCGCGATGCCAACGAAGGTTGCGTCCTCGCCAAGAGCATGGGCAACTACGGTGCCATCATCATGGTGAGCTGCGAGACCGACTTCGTGGCTACCAACGCCGGATTTGTCGATTTCGCCAATTCGATTATCGATACCGCCATGGCTCAGCACCTCACCAGCAAGGATGAGGTCCTGAAGATGGATCTCAACGGTGCCAGCGTCGCCGACGCCATCACCGACCAGATCGCCAAGATTGGTGAGAAGATTGAGCTTGCTCACTTCGAGACCATCGAGGCTGAGAAGGTTTACGCTTACATCCACCCCGGCAACCGCATGGCCTCCATCGTGGGCATGAACAAGGCCGGTTTTGACGAGGTTGGTCACAACGTCGCCATGCAGGTCGTCGCTATGCGTCCTGTGGCTCTCGACGAGCAGAGCGTACCTCAGAGCGTCATCGATACCGAGCTTAATGTCTATCGCGAGAAGACCAAGGAAGAGCTCACCCAGAAGGCTGTCGAGGCTGCCCTTAAGAAAGCTGGCATCAACCCCGCTCACGTTGACAGCGAAGACCACATCAACTCCAACATGGCAAAAGGTTGGATCACTGAGGAGCAGGCCAAACAGGCTCGCGAAATCAAGGAGAAAGTTGGTGCCGAGACCGCTGCCTCGCTTCCCGAAGGCAAAATCGAAGGTATTGCCAAGGGTCGCTTGAACAAGTATTTCCAGGAGAACACCCTGATGAACCAGGAGTATATCATGGAAAGCAAAGTCAGCGTCAAGGACTTCATCGCCCGTACCGACAAAGATCTGAAATGCACCGGTTTCAAACGTCTTGAACTTGGAGCATAATCAATAAGTGAATTGACAGGAAGAGCGGTTGTGTGGATTCATGCAACCGCTCTTTTTAATAGACTGGAGCCAGAAATGTCTAAGAAACAGAAATATTATGTCGTTTGGCAGGGGAATGCGCCTGGCGTCTACGAAAGCTGGGCGGAGTGCGAGAAGCAGATAAAAGGTGTCGCCGGCGCCAAATACAAGTCTTACGAAAGCCGCACACTGGCTGAGCAGGCCTTCCGAATAGGTCCCGATTTGGCCGCGTCGGTTATCGAGAAACAGACCAAAGGCGACAGTATTATCAGTGTCGACGACGAGGGGATGACGGTGGTGCGTACAGACTATGAGGGTGAGAAACCGTTGCTCGACGCTATAGCCGTCGACGCCGCCTGCAGCGGCAATCCTGGTGTCATGGAATACCAGGGTGTCTATGTGGCTAGTCGCACGCAGCTGTTCCATTTCAAGGCTCCCGTGGGGACAAACAATATAGGGGAGTTCCTTGCCATTGTTCATGGATTGGCTTACCTGAAGAAAAACAATATGAATCAGGTGCTGTACTCGGATTCTGTGAATGCCATCAACTGGGTGCGCGCCAAACAGTGCCGCACGAAGCTGGCGCTGACACCTGAGACACAAAAGCTTTACGAGATAATCCGACGCGCCGAGGCGTGGCTTCACAACAATACTTACAGCACCGAGATAAGGAAATGGGACACCGACCACTGGGGCGAGATTCCCGCCGACTTCGGAAGAAAATGATGGCCGTCAATAATCTATGAGAAGCGAGAAAACATCCCGATAAAGATGAATACCACCGATATGCATATCCCTTCCAACAAAGTCCGTGACATTGAACGCTACTGTCATGCGGAACTTGACTCCCTCTACGGGAACGGCGAGGTGGGTGTGTTTGTCAGAATGCTGTTCGAGGCTTTCATGGGGTGGGACAGCACAAAACTGCTGCTGAACCGCGAAGCCACTGTCAACCAGTCGGACCTGCTGCGTTTCCATTGGGCTGTGGAGGATTTGAAACGGTGGCGCCCGATACAGCACATAGTGGGATATACTATGTTCTGCGGATGCTGCATAGATGTCGATGAGTCGACGCTGATTCCGAGACCCGAGACCGAAGAGATAGTGCAAAAGGTGATAGCCCGCTTCCAGACCAGGCGGCCGAAAAGAATACTGGATCTATGCACCGGAAGCGGATGCATAGCCATAGCCTTGGCGAAACAATGGTATGACGCCGACGTGACGGCGGTGGATGTCTCGGAACAGGCATTGGAGATGGCCGCTCATAATGCTGCCGTCAACGGAGTTGAGATTGGTTTCGTTCACGCCGATCTGCTGTCGGAATTCAGATTAGACAAGTCGGAATTTGACCTCATCATCAGCAATCCGCCATACGTGATGGAAAGCGAGAAGTCGTCGATGAGCCACAACGTGTTGGATTGGGAACCACGGCGGGCTCTTTTTGTGCCTGATGGCGATCCCTTGTTGTTCTACCGCGTCATTGCCGATATCGCGACCCGCTATCTGAGCGGTGACGGCATGTTGGTCTTTGAAATCAACGAGCGTCTGGGAGAGGAGACGGTCGCCCTCCTTGAGTCCAAATGTTACGCCGCCCAATTGCATTCCGATTTCAACGGCAGGGCCCGTATGATGACAGCTCAGAAAAGAATTTGACGCCGCCCCGTTCTCCAAGTTTAACCAGCCGACACGCTAACCTTGTCGTCTGTCAGCACGCCATCGCTGCGACGACGTGGATTTGGTAGTCAATCTGTGAAAAAACTTCTCTCGATGTAAAAAAATGTGTAACTTTGCACTCGGTTTTGTTTTATTACATTTGTCAGTCAAAAATCTATTCAAGTATCAAATAAATAACGTCATATGATTATCACATGCATCGTTGTCGGTATAGTAGCCTTCCTCGTCGGCGCACTCATTGCCGTAGTTTTAGGCAACAGCAAACGTCAGAAACTCGTTCAGGAGACAGCCACTCTCCAAGGGAAAATCGACGGGGCCGACAAACTGCTGGAAAGCACCAGGGAAATGTATGAGCAGAAACTCAAAGACATCCAGGCCGATGCCGATCACGACATGGAGGAAGCCCGAAAAACATGGGAAACCAGCACCCAGAACAGGATTGATACCATGCAGCAACTTCTGGATCAACAAGAGACTCATCATAAGCAAGACAAAGAGGAACAGGAAAAACGATTCAACCAGATGATGCTCTCGATGGAGGCTCGCATGAAAGATGCGACGGATACCCTGCTGAAAGACCGACAGGCCGAGTTCGCATCCTCGAGCAACAAGGAAATGGAAAATATCATTAAACCTTTGGCCGAGAGAATCAAGGATATGAAGGATGAAATGGAGAAAACCCAGAAGGCGAACACTGAGACAAAGGTCTCCATCGAAACTAGCATGAATCAGATCATCCAGCACAACCTCGCCGCTCAGAAAAGCGCCGAGATGCTCACACAGGCCCTGCACCACCAGCCCAAAGTGCAAGGTGACTGGGGCGAGAACATCCTCGACAATCTGCTCAGCACCCACGGGCTGCGCAAGGATATAGACTACGAGGTGCAGCCTGTCCTCCGCGACGAAGACGGAAATGTCATCAAGCCCGAAGACGGGAGCAATATGAGGCCTGATATCATCCTCCATCTCGACTCCACCCGTGATATCATCATCGACTCAAAAGTGTCGCTGACCGACTATATTGACTACGCCAACGCAACTGACGAGATCAGCCGCAACGAAGCACTTGACAGGCATGTGAAAAGCATAGAGAAACACGTTAAGGAACTCGCCGCAAAAAACTACCAGAAGCACCTCAAGAAAGGTCGTACGCTCGACTTCGTGATTATGTTTGTGCCGTTGCCTCAGATACTCCATGCCGCCACCAACAAGAAGCCCTCCCTGTGGTCTTGGGCAATGGAGAGCCGGGTATTTATTGCTGACGAACAGACCCTCTATGCCGCCCTGAAAATCATCAGCCTCACATGGAAGCAGCTCGAGCAGGAAGAGAACCAGAAGCAACTGATCAAAAATGCTGGCCTATTGCTTGACCGTGTTGGGATTTTCCTCGCCAAATACAACGAAATAGGCGGTTATATTGAAAAAATCTCCAAGAGCTACCAGGAAGCAAAAAACAAACTCCTCGACAGCGGGCAGAGCATACCGACTGCCGCGAAGAAAATGCTGGAGCTAGGCGCCGACTACAAAAACGGCGGCACGAAGATACCCAATGAGTACCTCAACCCGGGAGCTTCCGAACTCGAAAACGAAGATTAGTGACCCTCTTCTCAGGTCACCGACAGAAGATGGTGCCGCCCTTCATGCTGTCAAGGATGCCACTTTCGATGAGGGTGTATGCCTTTTCCTTGCCTTATTGCTAATTGCCGTTATATATATCCCCGCTTTATTATTTAGAAATTAGAAGTAAATATTTTCATCATCCTATTCCTCGCTTTCATCGTAATCAACATCCGGTCTGAATTCAAAGGCCAATTCAGAATAAGGAATGTCGCATTCATTGAATAATCCATGCAGTATGCTCAGCTTTGTGTTGGTACTATTGTCACTCCAAACGTACATATCTTGTCCTAATTCACGTCTCCATGTCTCAGGTTTAAACGAAAAACCATGTTTCTCATTAGCACAGAGCCATTCGATTGTTGGACGACATTCTAATAGTACATGACCACAAACCTGAATCAGCATCTCTTTCCACGTATTCACAGTATAACGGACACCCTTGTAGATGTATGCCTGAAGCTTCTTCCCAGTGAATTCATAATCCTCTTCATCCATTGATACGCTTTCAGCATCACGTCTCACTGGCTCAAACGACGTTGACGGCATGGGCCACAACTTCAGGAACACCTTTAATAGCTGCTGTTGTCTCTCCAACAACTCTTTTTCAGTCCATTTCTCACAATCCTTCACGTAGTTGTTAAGGCGGAATGCGCTCTCTTTGAATCCCTTCTCCATTTCGCGTTTCTCAACGAAGGTCAGGTTGCTGTATTGCGAGTTGTAGCCTGTCAGGGTTAAGTTCGCCATCGTATGAAGATATTGCTGGTGTATCGTTTCCCACTTTTCGCCTAGACTTGCCTTCCACTTATCAGATAACGTTTGAGGCATGATATGTTCAATAGTAATCTCTTTATTTGACAGTTGTTTGACAACCTCGTGCCTTTCATTATTGTCCTGATTCTCCAACCGCTCCAAGATAAACAAGCGGTTCGGTGTGGGGATTTTGTAAACCTGACGCACGGCGAATTCGGTCCGTACTTCCTCGTCGCGGGGAAACACCGAAGAACGTGCCTTGTTGAGTAGCATGTAAGTGAGCACGTCATTATAATATGGTTCTCTACCCTGTGATGTAGTGTTTCTTTCTATCTGGTTCATCACGTCCTTGTGCAAAGTGGCGAACACCTTGTTCAATGCATTAGAAGGAAGATTACATATTATTCTACGCGCGAAATATGCTTCCACGATGTCTAGCACCTTATATCGTTCATCAACAGACATTCCATACTTTTCTGCATAGTCAAAGAACGCCATGAAGAACGGATACATAATCGTTGAGTCTAACGTTCTGAGCTGTTTTAATTTTCTGTCCAGAATTTCAACACCCGTTTCGGCATGGTTTATCTGATGGTAGATCCGAGCATAATGATACATATCTTCCATCAACTCAGCCCTATCCATGGGGCTGTATTCCGCATATTCCTTAAATATGAAATATATCTTGTCGATACGTCCTATTTTACCTTGCTTCATGGTCAAATAGTCGCGAACGAACGACGTAGGCTCATAATCGGTTTTTTCTTCGATAGGATTCCAATAACTGGAATATAAGTCATCCTGCTGCGCAGGTGTCAGAGACATGAGCAGATAGTTGCGAATTTTATCTGCCTCGCTCAGGTCAAGGCCCGTGGAGTTCAAACTCTCAAATATCAACTGAGCATCGTCGTCATCTTCCAACTTGATGTTAATCACTTCGAGTTTCTTTATCGTCTCAAAAACCTCGTCGACCGACAGTTTGCTCTTCAATATTTCCTCGTAGAAGAAGTCATAGTTGCGGGTAACATTTGACTCCTTCACATAGTTGTCCTTGGACTTATAAAGCAACGCGTCAAAAGCCTGCATATCCTTCTTTATGGGCTTCAGCTTCACTTTGCGCTCGTCTTCCTGGTATTCGTCAACGAGATATCGTTTAAATATTTTCTCCGTTATCTTCTTGTCTGTGGCCTCTATTGCGTTTTCCTTATAAGCATTCACCAGGGCAATCAGGATAAGCGACACCGTTGTAATTCGTTGCTGTCCGTCAATAATGTATCTATCTTCCGAGCCATTCTCTATACTTGATACAATGCTGCCAAAGAAGTGACTTTTTCTCTTTGTCTTGTGCAGCTTCAACAAATCATTGAACAACTGCTGGCAGTTCTCGATCTTCCAATCATAGTTGCGCTGATAAAGAGGGATGATAAACCTCTTGTCAGAGCCGTCAAAAAACTTTATTAATGGCTGAGCTTCGCCTTTCATGCCTTTATGTTTTAAGTTATAGTAAATCATTAGTGTCCACTAATGATATATTTTCAAAAAAGTTAGGATTATTCTTGGTCTTCCGCTGCCATTGGAAGCGGCGCTTCTTCATAAGCCGCATAAGGAATTATTGTAGTGCGAGTTGCATCAGACCTGTTCTTCTTGAAGTTCTCTGCCTGCTCAAATATGGCCTTGAATACTTCGTCACGAGTCGCGGGAGGATATTTGTGTTTGGCTAGCGTTAGAATAATCTGCACCTTCAGCTGGGCTTTGATGTCGGCTTTCTTGTCCCAGTCAATATACTGCGTTTTGTCGTCTACCACCTCCTTCACGTCCTTTGCCAGGGCAATATACTGCTCTTCAGTGTATTCGTCAAGGAATCCGTATTGTTCAGCCACAGCTTTCAGAATGTCGTAAAACGCTTTGACCTCAATATTGGGTATTCCGTCAGGCAACACGTTGTCTTTCTTTATCTCCTCGAACAACTCGGCCAGTTGATTGGCCACCTCCGTCACAATCTCGTCGGCCAGCACGATATCGTCCGAGCGGTCGTTGTATTTGTCGATGATACCGTTCAGTCGCTCGGTAAAGCTGACTGCTTTCACCTTGTTCACCTTCTTCACGCTGTCGATGACCCGCTTCAACAGTTGCTCCATCAGCTTGACTTTCGTGTTCTGATAAGGCAGACGCTTCAGGCGTTCCATGTATTGCGTTGCGAGCAGGTCAATCTGTTTGGTGTCGCCCAACTGCATGGTGTTGATGGCAACCACCTCCTCTGAAATAAGCGCTTCGTTGACCAGCTTCAGCACGTGGCGGTTCATCTGCGAGGCATCGGGCGAGTCGCCGGTGGTGGTCTTGTAGATGACCGAACGCACACCTGTGAAGAAATGCACGTCGTCCACCTCTGATTTCTCTAAGCGCTCGTCGTTGTTGCACATATTGTAGGCCGACTTCATAATGGTGGTGTGCTTCATGAAGC
>JAEEGL015092450.1_pt1 | contig 53261 bp, 34 predicted proteins | sample 9134231 | NCBI WGS metagenome assembly JAEEGL01 (sample SAMN16246548, study PRJNA631951) | gut metagenome | biome: gut microbiome; feature: rumen; material: fiber-attached | host: Bos | place: Iran: Karaj | collected 2018-10 | reverse complement strand
GTCTGCCACTTCATGGGAGAGCCCCAGGAGACGCGCCACATCTGGATGCACAACGAGCAGGCCGTCATCTCCCCGCAGTGGAGCATCCACTCCGCCTGCGCGACCCGCAACTACACCTTCATCTGGGGCATGTGCGGCGAGAACGACGATTACAACGACATGGACTGGTGCGCAACTAAAGACCTGAAATAATGAAAAAGATAATTATCATAGCCCTCGCCCTGACGCTCGGAATGTGCTCCTGCCAGCAGCCGAAGGAAGCCAGGGTCATGGCCCGCTTCGTTCCCGAGCGCTACGACGACTTCGTATTCGAGAACAACCTGATCGCCGGCCGCATGTACGGCAAGGCCCTCGAGAGCTGCGGCAAAGGCCAGATTACCTCTCCCGGCATCGACGTCTGGGTAAAGACCCCGGGCGCCCTCGTATGCAACCAGAGGTACATCGACGACCTTCAGAACGGCAAGTCCTACCACAAGGACTGGGGCAACGGCAAGGACTGCTACAAGGTAGCCCGCAGCCTCGGAGCCGGCGCATCCGCCGCGATGATCGAAGGACAGCTCGAGCTCCCCGCCACCAACTTCCGCTCATGGGAGATAGTGGAAGAAGGGCCTGAAAAGGTCGTCTTCGTCCTGGACTACCCCGAGTGGGAGACCAAAGGCGAGAAGATCGCCCTCTCCAAGAAGATCACCGTCATTCCCGACACCTACTTCTGCAAGGTAGAGGACACCTACACCTTCAGCGGGGAATTCGGCGACACCCTGCCCGTAGCGGCCGGCATCAACCGCCATCCCAAGCAGAACACCGTCGAGAAGGAAATTTCCGAGGGTGACCGCTATGCCATCTGGGAACATGCTTCCGACACCGGAGCGGAGCCCGAGGACGGCATGCTCGGAGTCGCGGTCTATGTCCCCGGAGCTGAAGGGGTCTGCATCACCGAGGACCAGGTCCATGGACTCGTCGTAAAGAACGTCAAGTCCGGCGAGCCCTTCGTCTATTACTTCGGCAGCTGCTGGTCCAAGGGCAACCTGAAGACCGCCGAGGCCTGGTTCGACGAGGTCCGCAAACAGAAATAACCAATTAAAATTCATACCGATGAAACGAATCGCAACACTTCTCTGCCTCGCTGCATTCATGGCTTTTTCCTGCACTAAGGAAGAACCCGTTACCAACTCCGTCACCTTCGGCAACGCAACCGTCGACGCGAACTGCAACTACTGCGTATACATGGAGTCTAACCACCAGCTGGACGGCGTGCCCGGTTACCACCTTGACATCGACTTCACGGTCGAAAGCATCCCCTGCCACGCATTCCTCCACATCTCTTCCGCCTGCAAGGGAAAGAAAGTCGACCTCGGCAAATACAACGCCTCGACGCCTTTTGATTTCGAGATCAACAGCACTTCAGAAAGCGGTTACAAGTACGATATCCACCACTACAACACCAAATGGGGCGGCGGCGAGATCGGTCACTCTTCTGTAGGTACATGGTTCAAATCCGGCACCATGGAGCTTAAGGACGACGGCAAGAACGTCACTCTCAAGGTCGACGCCAAGACCGTTGACGGCAGGACCTTCAAGATGAGCGTCAGCGGAAAACTCGAGAAAGCGGAATAACAAGAATCCGCATGTTCCATACCGGTCGCCGAAACAAACAGCGGCCGGTTTTTTCGTGGCACTAAACCGGCTCACTATCAAGCAATAAAGCAATAGGCTTCCGTCCCAAAAGGCGGAAGCCTATTGCTTAAATCACACAACATCAAGCTATTACCCGCCACGGCAAAAACTGTGTACACACAAATGCGCCACAGTTTAAAGGCCATCAGATGCGGCAAAGAAGACAGTTACACGATTCTTCCGAATATTCAAAAATTATCTAAATTTGTATCTGACACCAAAACTATCCGGAACCATGGTTCGACTGATTCTTATTTCCCTGCTGCTGACCGGAATGCCGTCAGTTCCCGATCATGAACGCATATCAAATGACGAGGTCACCCTCACCAGCCTCCTGCGGGAGATGACCGACCGGGACGGCCTGGCCAGGTTCAAGGACTTCGAGTGCCTGCAGGCGAGCAGCTACGACCGCCATTCCGTCGCAAAGGGGCAGGCCGGATGGTTCGCGAATCTCGACCGCAACTGGTGGCTGCGCATCGAGCGGGAGCGCGGACGAAGGGAATTCGTAATGATGGATGCGCAAGGCCCGGGAGCAGTCACCCGCTTCTGGATGACGACCTACGCCGACCTGCTCGAAGGCATCGTGCGGGTCTATCTCGACGGAGCCCGGGAACCCGTCATCGAAGGTCCCATGAAGGACCTGATGGGATCGGAGACCCTGGTCCCGTACCCGCTGGCAGCCTCCGTGCCGGAAAAGAACGAAGCAAGAAAACGCGGCTACAACCTCTTCCTGCCCGTTCCTTTCGCGAAATCCTGCAAGATAACCTTCGAAGGGGACTCGATAGACGAACTCAACCTCGGAGCGGACAACACCCGCGTCGGGAAATTCTACTACAACATCGAATACCGGAAGTATCCCGCCGGGACCTCTGTCCGGACCCTCGACAAGAACGCGCTCAAGGCGAATTCAGGCGCAATCGAAGCTGCCTGCAGGATGCTCGCGGAAAAGCCCTCGGAAGGGGCCGAAGGATGCCTGCCCCTGAACTGCGTACTGAAGCCCGGACGCAGCAGGACCTTCCGCCTCGGCGGGGAAAAGGCCATCCGCACCTTCTCCCTGGACATCCAGGCCGAAGACATGGCGAAGGCCCTGCGGTCCCTCGTCATTGAAATCAGTTTCGACGGCCATCGCACTGTCAGCGTTCCGGCCGGAGATTTCTTCGGCACAGGAAAAGTCATGCGCAAATTCAGCACACGGATGGCTTCATCCGACGGGCAGAACATGGAAGCATACTGGACGATGCCATTCAGGCGCTCGTGCAAACTCACGCTCAGGAACACCTCCGACGCCGACATCTCCATAGTCTCGGGTGAACTGCGCTACGGGTCCTGGAACTGGGATGGGGAATCCATGCACTTCTGCGCCAACTGGGCGGAAGAGACTTACGCGGTAGGCCCGTCCGAAGGGCAATATGACCTCGATTTCCTCTCCGTGGAAGGACGCGGCACCTATGTCGGGACCGTATTCTCGATCACCAACGGCGCGAAGAAATGGTGGGGAGAAGGGGACGAGAAAATCTACGTGGACGGGGAATCCTTCCCCTCGCATTTCGGCACCGGATCGGAGGACTACGTAGGATATGCGTGGAGCAGCGGCACCCCCTTCGAGCATCCCTTCATCGCCCAGCCCTGCGGCGAAGGAGCAGGACGCCCCGGATTCGTCAGCAACGTCCGCTGGCGCTTCCTGGACGCTATTCCGTTCAGAAAGTCTCTCGATTTCGACATGGAACTGCTGCAGGTTTCCGTTCCCGGGACAATCACCTACGGGCGTGTGAATTTCTGGTATATGACGCCAAAGAAGTGACAACATTGAGAAATGATTGCCGATTCGTTGCAACTTTCTTATACAGAATCTTCAAAAACATACAGAAACAAGTAAATCTGCACGCATTTCGTCACAGGTCCTTGTTTTTCACGCTGATGCTGGCAAGTTTTGCAGCCGTGCTCCGGACGGTCCGGGGTGCGGTTTTTTACCTTTTACCGTCATGACCCAGAAATACGCCAACATCCTCTTCGACGACGCCTTCAAGGTGGTCGTCTGCTCCCCGGAGCATGAATCACTCCTTATCAGGATCATAGAACTTCTCGTCCCGGGGAAGAGCATTTCCCGCCTTGAGTTCCGCGACAAGGAGAACCACGGCTTGTCCGTTTCGGATAAAATAACTACTTTTGACGTGTACTGCACGGGAGACACCGGAGAACAGTTCATCGTGGAGATGCAGTTCTCCCCTCAGCACAACTACGCTGACAGGATGCTCTGCTACTCGACTTACCCTATCCGAGCTCAGCTCAGCGCGAGGATAGATGAGCGGAAGCAAAATGCTACGCGTGGAGATCGGATAGACCCGATGGACTACCATCTTCTTCCCATATACGTGATCAGCATGCTGAACTTCAGCATCCCCCACGAAGGCGGGGACATACTGGAAGAAGGACTGATAAGCCGGTATGAACTATGCAGCAGGAAGACCGGGGAGTTGATGACGGGAGCGCTGCAGTTCGTTTATCTGGAGCTTGGCCGGCTGAAGTACGGGAAGGGAGAGGCCGACAAGTGCGGCACGCTGCTCGAGAGGTTCGCATACTCGCTGAAGTACATGCATGAGTTGGAGCAGAGGCCGGAGGGATTCGAGGACGAGATGCTGAGGGAGTTGTACGATGCGGCGGAGTTTGCCAACATGGACATCGCGAAACAGACGAAATACGAAACGTATATGAGAACGGAATTGGACATAATCGCCGAAAAAGCCTACGCCCGGGACGAGGGCCTCGCCGAAGGACGTGCCGAGGGACGTGCCGAAGGCGCACGCGAGGCCATGCTGGAAACAGCCCGAAGAATGCTGGCGGAGGGACTATCGGTAGAAATGGCGGCAAAGTGTACCGGCCTGTCCAGGGAGGATCTTGCCGGCCTTTAACTCGCAGCGAGCGACCGCGGTGAGTAAAACACGCGGATCCACTCACGAAAGGCCGTTCCAGAAGGCCACGGTGAGTAAAACCGGCCTTTCCACTCACGGACTGCAATCCAGGAGCTATTCGTCATGCGCCCCGCAGGGGTGGCCGGGTAAATTTGCAAATAATACGCAGATTGACGAAATTAGCAGTTGATATGTGGATTGTTTTCGCTGCGGCGGTTTTGCCGGCCCTGCTTCTTCTATACTATGTGTATAGCAAAGATTTCAACCGCGAACCCAAAAGGCTCGTGCTCAAGGGATTCTTGTATGGCGGCCTTGCCACCTTCGCTTCGACCCTGATTTCCGGGCCGCTGCTGAATATGGGCTTGTACATCAACGAGCCCTCGACCTTTTCCGAAGCCATGAAGGTCTCGTTCTTCGGCGCCGCGATTCCGGAGGAGACGGCAAAGCTTTTCATGCTCTGGCTGCTGCTTCGCAAGAGCCGTGAGTTCGACGAGCGCTATGACGGGCTCGTCTACGCTGCCGCCGTCGGGTTGGGCTTCGCCTGCCTGGAGAACCTGATGTACGTGCTGTCATCCGGAGCCGCATGGTTCTATGTCAGCGTGACAAGGGCCCTGCTGGCGGTCCCCGGACACTTCTCCTTCGCGATAGTGATGGGGTATTTCTATTCCCGCAACCACTTTGATTGGGCTTCTGTCAGGCCATGGGACCGCATCAAGGTATGGCTCTATCCTGTAATCCTCCATGGCGTCTATGACACGCTGGCTTTCTCCTCGGAGATCAGTACTGCGGTGTCGGGAATGATAACCCTGCTCCTTCTGGCGTTCTGCTATTTCCTTTTCAAGTCTACGCGAAACAAGATATTGACGGAAGCGGCGCTCAACAGGCGGGAGAGTACGCTATACTATGACCCGCGTTTCGACGACGGATCTCCGGATGAACAATAATGGACCTACTCGTCCTGCGCCTTGAAGAGGGCGTGGAAACGGGCTTCGACATCCTTTGCGAAATCCTGCCGGCCCATGCGGCGCAGGCACTTCAGCTTGTAGTCTATTGCCTGTTCGTCCAGACGGTCGATGGAGAGGACCACGTCGGCACAACGCAAGGCTTCCTTCACGTCTCCACTGTCATAAAGAACCGCCAGCAGTCTTTCGGCTGCTTTGAGGACTGCTTCTTCGCAATCCAGCTTGATATTGTCGAACCAGTCGTATTGGACAAAGCGGGGAAGAATGGGCCCCCTGGACAACATGTCTAGGAAACGAGATGATCTTTCCTTCGTAATCTTGCCGTCGGCCGAGGATAGGATTTCGCGGGCGATGGATTTCACTATGGCGAAGTCCCATTCAAGATCGGGGCCGGTTTCAAGAACCCACTTGCCGTCCACGTAGTCAATCGAGATGCCGTCGAGTTCCTTCAACAGGGTCCTCAGGTGGTTCATCGTGACTCCGCGTATGTTCTTGGCGTCGGAACTCGTTTTTTCGGGCCATATGGAAGTGGACAGTTTGACCGTGTTTATTCCCTTGCCGATTTCGGAATACAGCATGATTATGACCAGCATTTGCTTGATCTTGATTCCAAAACGCTCGGTGATGTTGTTCCCATCCCGGTCTATGACGGTAAATCCGCCGAAGAAACGGATGGTGTTGGGCGGCAGGTGCTCCTCCGTGCTCTCGAGTACCGGCTCGATGGCCTTTGCCTTGGGCCTGAGCAGGAAATACAAGACTACTGCCAGGATAAGGACCAGCGCGCTTATGCACCACGGAAGGATCCTTCTTCTTGAAATCAGCACCTGCGGCTGCGCCACCACGGGAGGAGTGTCAATGGACCAGACGGTAATCTTCGCACGTTTCGTATCTTCATCGCTGTCCCTCTCGACGGCATACATCTTCGAGTAGGCTTCGTCGTAGAAAAGATAGTACGACGAAAGGATGCTGGCCGCCCTGTCCGGCAGGTTGTTCGAAACCACCTCCGAACTGCCGTTATCCGCGTTGAACCGCCGCAGATATACATCCTGATGCCTTGAGCGGCAGAGTATGTAAAGGGCGTTGTTGTTTTCGTGTACTATAATGCCCCTGGTCGGGATATACAGGTCTGCGTCCTCTTTCGGATTCGGGAGGTTCCAAAGACGGTTGACTTCCCTCGTCTGCGGGTTGAAGGCATAGAGATCGAAGTAGAATTCCTTGCCAAGTTCCTGCCTCCCGACCACGTTGCCCACTCCTCCGAAAATCAGCATCTTGCCTTCCTTGGTGACAGAAGAGACGGTATGCATCCTCGCGGGGATATGGTCCCCGGTATAGTCTACCTGTTGCCAGTCATTGTTGTCGAAATCATAACAGAATATGCGGTCGGAATAGCTGTAGTTCCCATAGCCGCCGAAGATGTACAACTTCCGGTTTTCCGGATAAAAAGCATATGCGTGGTGGTGCAAGGCGTTGGAAAACCTTACTTTCTCCTTGCTGAGAACATTGCCGTTGCAGTCAAGGATATCCATGAAAGGCCGGGCGAAAGAGCCGTCGTTGATAAGATTATAGTAATAGATGCAATCCCTTTCACGGTCATATACGGCTTCTCCGGAATAGCCCTGGTCCAGATTTGGAGGACCGACCTGCATATGCCTTTCCGCTCCGCTGCCCGGCGAATAGGCGGTTAGCGAATCCGGGCTTACAATGAACAACTCGGATGTTTCTTCCTTGAAGCACAATCCGGCCGCGTAGTCGGCGGAAAACTCCTTGATCTTGCTCCAGTTGTGCTGGAAGCTTTTCAGCCACTGGGCGTTGGTGATGACGGCGCTCCTGTGGCCGCCTGTTTCCATCGCGAGACTGCCTTCGTATTCTCCGAGCGGCCACTCGTAACTGCGGCGGTTGTCCGTCACGCGTATGCTTTTCAGGGCCATGAGGGGAGAATCTATCACGGCCTGCTTGCTGCTGCCGAACGTTATCCTGGACGGCCCGGATTTGGGCAGGTCGGCGATGACGAGTCTGTATTTCCTTCCTGAAAGGGTCAGTTCCACCGCCTCTTCCGAAGGTATGACAGAAAGGCTGATGTGCTGCCAGCGGGCGGGCGAAAGGGACGCCTTGTTGCAGGGTATGTCGATGAGCCTCGTCTTGTCGTTGAGGCTGTTGAGGACGAAACCGGCATCTTCCTTGGTCTTTGAGATGTAACTCAGCGAGATGGCGTTGCCTCCGCGGTTGAAGACGACCACCTGTCCGAACACGTCCGGGTCGAATATTTCGAGATCGAAATCAATTGTGACGGTTCCTTTCAGGACGGGTTTCCGCTTCGGGAAGAGTTCCATGCTGGTATTGTCCGGGTCCCTTGAGAATATCAGGCCCTGGGCAAAGGACAGGGACTCCCCGGCGAGCAGGAGAAGAACAGGAAAGACGAAAAGAAGGACGTTTTTCAAAATATTGTTAAATGATCCCCCCATAATCAATAATTTACAAATATATAATAATTTTATTATTGATTACTTGTTCCTGTCGACGCATTTGTTGTATCTGTCAAAAAAGGTGTTGATGTTCACCAGTTCCACTCCGGGTATGGCCTGAAGTCTGTTGACAAGGATTGCGACATCCCCCATGGTGTCCGGCGATACCGTGCCGTCCGTCATGTAATGACCGGTCGAATTCACGTTTACCATGACCAGCGAATAGGCATCCGGGTTTGAAGGGTCCTGCGAGCAGTTCGCTATCATCTCGGCGCACTCCTGCAGGGAATGCTTCTTGCCGCTGTTGTAGTCCATGGGATAATACAGGTCGACTACGGATCCCCCGTCGAGGGTCTTTGTCTGGCCGCTCTTGACAAAGCTGCATTCGAAACGTGCGCCCACGAAGGGTATGTCTCCTATCCAAGTGCAGCGCGCACGCATGTTGTCGAACACGTTGTCATATTGACCGTGGTTGAAGTATATCACCCCGTCGCAGTCCTTAAGCTGTTCGATTATGGGTCTTGACGAATCCACCACCTTCTGCCAGGTGGTCGTGTTGATGTTCCACGTCTCGTCGAGGAAACGGTCCATTATGGCAAGGATCCTCTGCCCTTCTCCGTTCATCTCCTCTGCCGTCATCGCGCCGTATTTCCTTTTCCCCTCCGCGCTCATGCTCGCCGGGAATATGTATCCGAGCCCGGTCAGTGAACAGCCTATGGAGCACAAGGCATGCGTGTGGGTATAGAACCAGTTATGGACGGCAGGGCGGTAACGCTTGAGGCTTCCGGACATCGTGATGCTCAAGGGGAAAGTTCCGTAAAGGGGGTCTCTGTAGAACTTCATGAACTTGCCTTCTTCGAAGTAGGCGAGGTTGTCCCCGTCGCTGAGGATTATCGCGACCGAATGCTTAGGCGCGTTGTAGTCTTCCGTAGGGAACACCCTCGCATTTACGGCCTTGTCGTTGGAGAAGACCGGGCCCCTCTCGTGGGTGGACAGGTTCGTGCAGCCCCCTGGAAGGCAGTAGAGGTCGTAGGAAGAACTGAGTTTGACGTTCTTTCCTTCGCGCCCATCCCCTGTGTAAGGACCTTCGAAGGTGAAGCGGGGTGAGCAGGGTTCTATCTGGGCGAAGAATTTCTTCGTCGTTTCCACAGCGTTGCTGTCATGGTCCTCGTCCGTGCGGAGGGATATCCATCGGTGGCGTATGGCGATATCGATGTTCACTCCGTTCCTGCCGCCTCCCGAGACGATTCCGTCAAGGGCGAAACGGCTCTTGTCCTCCATCAGGAAGTCGTACACGTCGTCATAGGTCTTGCCGGCGGCGTCATAAACCATGCTGAGGTCGCCGAAAATATCCCTTTCCTGCTCGAGAACGTGGTCTGTCAGGATCACGGCCCCGAAAGATGCGGCGTAGCAGGCCGCGATGTTTGCATTGACGTTGTCCGCCTCAGTGTCCCCGGTAAGGGATGCCATGCGGACATATCCGCTCACGGCGGCCTTCTTTTTCAGCTCCGCCATCGCTCTGCGGAAGACCATCCTGTAGTCCTTGCCGGCATCGAGGACCACTGCGGCGCCGAGGTCGTCTTTCCAGACATATCCGCTCGAGTACTTGATGTATATGGAATTGCCATATGGAAGGGTGTTGAGCAGGCCCTGCATGCTGGCGGTGGCCGTCAGATAGTCGTTGCGGTGGTCGGAATCCCCGATCTGGTTGTACTTGACATAGAACAGGGTATCTATGGCTCCCTGCGGGATGACGGGGCCTTCTTCTTGGCCTGAAACCATTCGCGGAGGGACGGGAATCGACTCGTCCAGGCCGGAGCACGCCGCGCTCGCGGCGAGAAGGATGGCGAATGTCAGGTATCTTGAAAGGCGTCTCATATATGTGGTACTTTGTCGCTGTTTTTCAGATGGTAAGTGTACAGGTCGAAAAACTGACGTGCGTTGACTATTTCGATGCCGGGGTCCTCCTGAAGGTACCGGACCAGGACGGCCATGTCCTCCATTATGTCCCCCTTGGGCTCCACGTCGCCCGGGGGATTGGCACTGAATATGATCACGGAGTATCCGTCCGGGTCCTCGGCATCCTTGGGCAGCCGCTTGACCTGCTCGGCGACGTTCCTCTGGCTCTTGGGGTTTTCGGGCAGGTCCATTATCTCTCCGTCCCGGGCCCCGCAGCCGAAACGGGATGCAACCATCGGCACATCCCCGATGAAGCCGCCGGCTCCGTCCATCCAGAATGCGAAGCCCATGAAAATGACTCCGCGGCAACCTTCGATCTGCCGCACGACGGGGGCGCTATAGCGGAGCACCTTGTTCCAGTCGTTCTTGATTATGTCGTTCCGGTCCATGATCACGGTCATGGACTGGCCTTCCTTGTTCAGCAGTTCGGAGGTCAGGCGCCCGTATTTTTCCCTCGCTTCATCTCCGGTCATGAGGGACGGGAAAATGTCCCCGGCTCCCGACAGCGAGGCCACGACGCAACTGTTCGAAGCCATGTGCCTCATGTACCAGTCGTGCACTATGGGCTTGAAGCGCTTGAGACTCGGGGTCATCTGGAAATTGACGGGGAACTCGCCGTAATGCGGGCTCTTGTAGCAGTTGGTGAACTTCCCTTCGAAATAATCCAGGTTCCCTCCGTCGCTGACAAGTATCATCACGCGGTGCACGTCCTTCCTCTCATAATCGGTCGGGAAGGACCTGGTGTTGACGGAAAGGTCCGTCGACGGAGGGGGGATCCTTTCATGCGTGGACATGTTGCAGCACAGTCCGGCCGCGACGACATACAGGTCCCGGCGGGTGGACGCACGTACGTTCAGGCCCTCGTACGTGGTGGGCCCGTTGTAGCTGATCCTGATTGAAACAGGGTCTATCAGACTGAAAAACCTGTCGGTGAATTCTTCGTCGCTGCTCCTTATGGACGCCCATTGGTGATATATCGACAGATCCACGTTGTGGTTGGGGCTTCTGTTGACTGAAACGACCCCGTCGGTGTTGAAATACCCGTCCCGCAGCATCTCATAGACGTCCTGCATGGTTTTGTCCCTGGTGTCGGCGACACAGGTGTACCCTTCGAACAGGGGATCGTTTTCCTGACTTTCCGTAAGGATGAATGCTCCGTGCGCCGAGGCGTACGAAGTCGCGACCGTCAGCATGAGGTCGTCGTCCTCCGTCGTTCCGAAGTCCTTCATCAGCACATAATACTTCGTTCCGGCTTTAGGGAGCGTGGCGGCTATCATGCCGCGATAGTCGTTCCCCCAGGATTTCAATGCGTTTGCATATACCGCCAGATCCTGGCTCCAGTCCAGGTCGTTAGACATCTTTATGAAGATTGCGTCGTTCCCCTCGAACCTGTTCATAAGCCCCTGTATGCTGCTGATCGTTGCGGCAAAGGCTTTTTTCATATGGGGTTCCAAGCCCGAAATCCCGGAATACCGGATAAAATGCAGGGTGTCGATAACGGGCCCGCCGGATGGCTTTTCCGGGAGGTCCGGATTATCGGGAAGAAGCGTTTCCGTCTGGGACAGTTCCGCCCCCGCCGTCTGCTCCGCCGACCCGGGAGGCACTTCCCCCGGGTATTTGACGCAGCAGACCAGCATCAGCAATATTCCCAGTACCGGCAGTTTCTTCATTACTTCCTTTTTTTAATGCGGCAGCATCGGTATTGCATGGCGGGAGTGCGATACTTTCCCCCACTGGGCACAATCTTGTAAGAAGTCGCCTCGCAGGTGGACATGTTCGGGTTGGAACTATTGAATCTGGCGGCGGGTTTGAAGAGGATGAACTTTGTCCTTTCCTTTTCCAGGTAGTCTTCGTCCGGCTGCAGCCAGAATCCTATCCAGTCTGAAGACGACAATGTTCCCTTCGAGACCGTATATCCGCTGGGGAAGAGGCGGAGTTGCTGCGAACCGGCCTGCACCACTGCATACACCGACTGGTTGCTGAAGCCGGTAAGGGTCACTGTGTTGTTGCTGCTGACGAGGGTCCAGGAGAGAGCTTCTTCTTCGGTTGGCATCCTCCACCGGTTCTCTCCGTCCGACACCGGGACCTTTGCGCAGAGGTCTCCCTGGGTGAGGGCGCCGTGGTCCAGCCAGGCTCCGGCCGTCAGCGTTTCGCCTTTCCCCGTTTCTTCGTTGTATCTCCACACCGTGCCGCCGGAGGCCTTGACGTCGCTTCCCGGCGTCGCCGTATCCATCGCCACCGGTATGCCATACACGGCCTCGAACTGGAACAACATTCCGTAAGGCTCGGTTGGATTCGCGGAGTCGGTGTTTGAGAACCGGTATCCGTTTTCGTCTATGAGAAGGCATCCCGGACTCCATTCGAGTTCATCACCGGTGAGCTCCAGCGCAGAGACTGCTGTTTCCGCATTCCTTGTCAGGGGAGAGGAGAATGTGCCTACGTCGGGCAGTTCGAATTCCTGCGTGTCTTCGGCATTCTCGGTCAGGACCCGGATGGTGACGCCTTTGGAGAAGGTGATGCAGGGAATGGCCAGTTTGAAAACCGTCGGTGCGGCGCTCATCTCCGCGGCGACTGGAAGGTTAAGGATCAGCGTGTGGCTTCCTCCCATCAGGTTCATGGCCGTGAAGGGGTGGTTGAAGTCGGACACTCCGCAGCGCCCGGCGACTATCTCGTTGTTGTTTCCTCGGAATTCCAGAGCCTTTACTTTCTGCCCCTTTCCCTTTACGGGCACGGACAGCACGGAATAGAGGTTGCGGAATTCGAGTTCCACGGCATCTGGGGCCTGCCCTGACGCCCTGGCTACGCAGAATCCGGGGAAGTCCGGCTCCTGGACCGCCGGGAATTCGCAGACCAGCACGCCCGACGAGAAAGATGCGTCTTTCTGGTACGGGTAGAGAACGATGTAGTCGTCCCGGTCCGGGAAGGAGGCGGCGTCATCAATCCGGAAAGAGACTTCATCCTGTCCTTCAACCGTCAGGCCAACCTGGATGTTGGACCCGGCCGAGCAGAACAAGGATGCCGACCCGCCGGCGGTCCAGCGGACGGGAAGTCCGGCTTCAGCGTGGGCTGCGGCATAGAATTGCCTCACCACCGGAGGATCCACGGTGGGTTCATCGGGGGTGTCCGGTGTATCCGGATTGTCGGGGTTTTCCGGGTTTTCGCGCTCGTCAGGATTGTCCGGATTGTCCGGGGTGTCCGGGTTCTCGGGATTTTCTGGGTCTTCAGGGTTGTCCGGCGTATCGGGGTTCTCCGGGTTCTCGGGCTCGTCAGGATTGTCCGGCGTATCGGGGTTTTCCGGGTTCTCGGGATTCTCTGGGTCTTCCGGGTTGCCCGGCGTATCCGGTTCCCCTGGCTCGTCCGGATTCCCGGGTTCTTCCGGAATCTCCGTTTCCACCGGCGGCTGAGGAGCGGGCGTCGGTTCCGGTTCTTCCTGCGTACAGGCGGCGAGAAGGGCTATGACGATCAGAATGCTGAGAACGAGGTTCTTTTTCATTGTTCTTCTAGAATTCGGTGGCGGGGATGGTGTCCATGTCCGGGAAAACTGATATGCGCAGCCTTGTGGTCCCGAAAGGAACGAGCTCAAGTTCTGCGCTTTCGCCCGGGGTTATGCTTGACGGGAGGTCGGGGGAGAAATTGCCCCGGTATAATTGCCAGTTTTTCACCTCCGTCCCTTTCAGACGAAGCCTGACAGGGGTCTTTTCGATATCCCACGGAGAAGAAAAGTCATCCGTAACGACGAAGGATGCGTTTTCCTTCCCGCTCAGGGCGTAATTCCATTTGGAAGCCGGTGTCAGCAGCACCGACTTGAATTCTTCTCCTCCGTGCCGGCGGGTCGCCGTCACTTTTTCCTTCTCCTTGACCGGCAGGCAGAAGAGAAGGGGGCCCCTCTCGACGCTGACTCCGCCAAAGGGACGCTTCACCATGCGGACGGCCATGGGAAGGCTGAGAATGATGCAGTCGCCATCCTTGAACGTACGGTCAAGTTCTACGAAGGTTCCGGCCTTGCACTCTGCCCCGGAGGGCTGCCCGTTGATGGAAACAGATGCGCCTTCGCACCAGGAAGGAATGCGCAGCCAGAAGGAAAAGCGTTGTTTCCCTTTGGTGCGGACCGTGAACGTGACGGTCTCTCCGAAGGGATAATCCGTCTTCTGCTCCACACTCACCTCCTTGCCGGAAACCATTGTCTTCAGCACGGAAGGCGCGTACAACGCTGCGACAATGTCTTCACCCCGGCGCATCCACTGCCTTGAGCAGAAAAGGGGTATCATCCTCGATACGTTGCCCGTGCAGCATGCGGGGACATGGTTGATCTTGTACGCCACCCTGTCGGCTCCGCCGGTGAAAACGGCCGGGCTGGACTTGTCGGAAGCTATGACCTGGTTCGTGCTGCCGTAGTATTGGTGGCTGCGGAAATCCTTGGATACCACGCCCATCGCCGCATTGAAGCAGACCCTTTCCATCTGATCGGCCCAGCGGACATCTCCCGTGGCCTCGAGGAACCAGCCCAATGTCCACTGGAAATCGCTCACGGCGCAGGTTTCGTGGAAACCACGCGGGTTGTTGCCGTCGTGCTGTTCGTTGCCGGTGGGGACCCCGTCGGCGAGGGCATGATAAGCTATCATTTTTTCGAGCCCTTTGACGGCTGGCCCGAGATACTCTTCCTTTCCTGTCGCGCAGTAAAGTATGACAGGAATCTTGAGGGCTTCTATTGAACTTATCGAGTGACCTGCCGGGACCTTGTCTGAGGCGTAGTTCTCCAGCGAAAGGTTGCCTCCCTTCGAACAGGCTGCCTTATAGGTGGATTCAGCCTTGTCCAGGAAGAAAGCGTCTCCCGTCATCTCATACAGGCGGCAGAGGATTTCGACGTTGAGGAAATTCCTTCCGCCGAACCCTTTTTCATTCCCGCTGAAGATGACGCGGCAGCGCTCGGAATCCCTGTAGTGGCGCGCCAGGGCATCGAGGATCCTCTTGTCTGAGGTCGCGCGGTATTCTTCGAGCACGGCCCTGAAGAACACCACGTGCGGCCACATGTTCTCGATATCCGGCCCCAGATATCCGTCCGGGGCGGGGTTGGAGATGACGTCGTCTATCCATTTGCGCACCGACGCTTTCAGGGCATCGTTCCCCGTAAGGTAGGATAGCCGGAGGCTTCCGTCCGCCCAGTAGGCGGTCTGCTCATAATAGCTCCATTTGTCCCATTCTTTACCCGGGGACGGGCTTCCCCAGGCGACCTTGTCGAAAGGTTTTCCGGCCACGGCGATATGGCCACTGAGCCCGTCTGCCTGTACCTGGAGGAGCTCGCGCATCCACCCCCGGGAGACAACTTCTCCCGCCGCAGTCTCACTGAAGACCCGCCACGCGGGCTGAGCCTTCAGCGAGGCCGGCAGGAGAGCTGCCGTCAGGACTATGGTCCCGATCAGTCTTTTCATATACATGTATGATTAAGCCGGCATGGGCGGGAGTTCCCAGCCCGGACGGGGCGTACGGTTGATGAGTTCCTTGGCGAACTCGTTCGCGTCCACCTCATCGGTCCATGTCTTCTTGAACGAAGGATGTCCCTCGTTGATGACGAAGCCGTCCTTGATGCAGGTCTTGATCTTCGCCCCTTCGGGGATGTTCGTGAAGCGCATGTTCTCGCCGTCCCATTCGAGTTCCTGGTTCAGGGCCTGCAGGCGTATGGCCGCGCAGCCGAGGACGATGATCTCGTTGAGAGGACCGGATTCGGCGAAGTCGGCCATCGAGGGGACCCTCACGGAAGGATCCTCCTTGCAGGCGCGCACCCAGTCGAGATAGTGGCCGAGGGTGACCTTGCGAAGCACTTCGGGAGTGTTGGGCTTCCTGCCGGAGGCGAGGAACGGTGTTCCGCCGTAACTCGAGCAGATGAGGGTGTCCTTGCTTCCGTGGAAGATCACGCCGCTTCCGCTGGGCAGTTCCTTGCCGTCGGGAAGGTCAGCCGGACGGGGAGGCATCAGGCCGCCGTCGTACCAGATGAGTTCCAGCTCGGGCATCGCGACCTTGGGCATGTTGTCACGGGCGGGGAAGGTATAGTGGACGGTCTCGGCGCAGGGTGCGCAGTCGTTCAGCAGAAGGGTGCTTGAGCCCTGGATCTTCGTCGGATGGCCGAGGTTGAGGGCCTTTACGACAACCTGGAATAGGTGGTTGCCCATGTCTCCGAGGGCTCCGGTTCCGAAGTCCCACCAGCCGCGGAAGTTCCACGGGGTATAGAGGTGGTTGAACGGGCGCATGGGGGCCGGTCCGATGAAGTTGTCCCAGTCCATGGTGGGAGGAATCACATGCTCCTCCTCGGGACGGTTCAGGCCCTGCGGCCAAACGGGACGGTTAGTGTAGATCTCGACCTTGCGGACCTCTCCGATCTCGCCTGCCCAGATCCAGGAGCACATCCTCCTGACGCCGCCGCCGGAAGCTCCCTGGTTGCCCTGCTGGGTGGCCACCTTGTACTTGGCGGCGAGTTTCGCAAGAAGCCTGGATTCATAGACGGAATAAGCCATTGGCTTCTCGACATAGACATGCTTGCCTGCGATTATGGCGTTCGCGGCGATTATGGCATGCGTATGGTCGGCCGTGGCGACTATGACGGCGTCGGCTTCGGGGAGGAGTTCCTTGTACATGACCCTCCAGTCCTTGTAGCGCTTTGCATTGGGGTATTCCTTGAACACCCTGTCGGCATACTTCCAGTCGATGTCGCACAGGCCGATGATCTCTTCGGTCTTTGCAACCTCGCGGATGACGGTTGAGCCGCGGCCTCCGATACCTACACCGAGGACCTTGAGCTTCCTTTCAGAGCTGGCGGCAGGGGCCGCAGCCGTGGAATTCTTTTTCTTATTCTGTTCCATATTGGTCTGAATTCTAGTATGTTCCATAATGAGGTTTTACGAAGTCCGCGTTGAGAAGATAGTCTGCGCAGACCTTCAGGGAGGCGAGCAGGTCAGGCACTCCGCCTTTCTCCATCTCGACGACTATGCCCTTCGTTCCGGCTATGTCGAGATACTTGAAGATGGCGTCGAAACCCACCATCCCGCTCTCTCCGAGTTCGCGGCGGTCCTTGATGTGCAGCAGTTCGAAGCGTCCGGGGTATTTCTTGAAATATTCGACGGGGCTCATGCGGCCCATCACGGTCCAGTAGACATCCATCTCGAAGAAGACATTCTCGGGCTCGGTGTTGCGGAGGTAATAGTCATAGGGAAGGAGTTTTCCCACCCTGCGGAACTCGTGGTCGTGGTTGTGGTAGCCAAAGCGAATTCCGGCTTCCTTGCAGAGCTTGCCGATCTCGTTGAGATAACGGGCGTTGACTTTCACCTGGTTCTCGTCCTTCGCGACTCCGAGTCCGGGGCAGACGAGGTACTTCATTCCGGCTTCGATGTGCGCCGGAATGGCGTTCTTCCACCACTCGAGGGCCTTTGTGAGATCTCCGGAGGCATATTCCTCATCGGAGAGTTTCCTGTTGGAGTGGGCCGAAAGAGCCTTCAGTCCGGCAGCCTCGAGGTCGGCTTTGAGCTCGGCCGGGGTGTGGTTGTAGAACTTTCCGCCTCCGAAGGAAGCCGTCTCCACGGAAGTGTACCCCATGTCCGCAAGGGCCTTGAAGACCCTCTCATGGTTGAGGTCGTAATTGGTGGCAGGGGCGTTCAGGAGGGTCCCTACGGAATAAAGCTGGATGCAGATATCCTTCTTGACAGGCGCTGCCGCCTTGTCCTTGGGTTTTGCCTGCCCGGGCATGACGCACAGGGCGGCGACAATGATTGCAAATATCTTTTTCATCGCACGGTCTTTTTACACGGGCATTTCGGGAAGGCTCCATCCCTCACGGTAGGTATGCTTGATCAGTTCGCGGGCGAAGGCGTTGGCGTCCACCTCATCAGTCCATTTCTTCTTGAAGGAAGGATGGCCTTCGGTGATCGTGAAACCGTCTTCGATGCAGGTCTTGATCTTCGTGCCTTCGGGGATATTGGTGAATTCCATCTTTTCTCCGTCCCATTCAAGAACCTGGTTCAGGGACTGCAGGCGCACGGCGAGAACGCCGAGGACGACCATTTCGTTGAGAGGTCCGGCCACGGAGAAGTCGCCGGTCGTGGGCACCCTCTTCGCAGGATCTTCCTTGCAGGCGCGGATCCAGTCGAACTGGTGCGATACGGGGACCTTGCGCAGTACGTCCGGGGTCTTCGGGACCCTTCCGGACACGAGGAACGGGCCGTTGCCGTAGCAGCCGCAGATCAGGGTGTCCTTGGTGCCGTGGAAGATGACTCCGCCGCCGCCCATGTTGAGGTCCTTTCCGGGAGCGAGCCCTTCGGGGCGCTTCGGCAGTATGCCGCCGTCGTACCATGTCACCTCGACCTCTGGCATGGCTACCTTGGGCATGTTCTCACGGGCGGGGAAGGTGTACTTGACTATCTCGGCCTTCGGGCAGCAGTCGTTCAGGAGCAGGGTGGAAGTTCCCTGGACCTTGGTCGGGTACTTGAGGTTCAGGGCCTGGACCACGCACTGCAGAAGGTGGCAGGCCATGTCGCCCAGGGCGCCTGTGCCGAAATCCCACCAGCCGCGGAAGTTCCACGGGGTGTAGAGGTGGTTGAACGGGCGCATGGGGGCGGGTCCGATGAAGCCGTCCCAGTCCATGGTAGGAGGGATGACATGCTCTTCCTTCGGACGGTTGAGGCCCTGCGGCCATATGGGACGGTCGGTATATGCTTCCACCTTCGTGACTTCGCCGATCTCTCCGTTCCAAATCCAGGAGCACATCCTCCTGACACCGTCGCCTGATGCGCCCTGGTTGCCCATCTGGGTGGCTACCTTATATTTTGCGGCAAGCTTCGTAAGGAGCCTGGACTCGTAGATCGAGTGCGTGAGGGGTTTCTCGACATAGACGTGCTTGCCTGCCGCGATGGCGTTTGCGGCTATGATGGCGTGCGTATGGTCTGCCGTGGCCACCATGACCGCGTCCGCTTCCGGGAGAAGTTCCTTGAACATCACCCTCCAGTCCTTGTAGCGCTTCGCGTTGGGATAGCGCTCGAAGACCTTTGCCGCGTACTTCCAGTCGACATCGCACAGGCCGATGATCTCTTCGGATTCCATCCTCTTCAGATCGGTCTGTCCGCGGCCTCCTATACCTACGCCGAGGATCTTGAGTTTCCGGTCGAGGGGATACTTCCCCTTTTCCTTCATTTCTCCTACTTTGGCAAGCATGTCCGTGGGTGTCAGGGCCATTCCTGCCATTGCCGCCGTTCCCATCCTGAGGAACGATCGTCTGTTGATTTCGTTTGACATATTGGTTTTTGTTGGTTTTGGTTATTCTATTTCATCCACTTCCCTGCAGCAGCGTATCTGGCAGGCCCATCCGGCATTCGCGGAGATCTGGCCGGACGAACTGTTGTTGACTGCGAGTCGGTGTATCTTGAGGTCGGTGTCGCTGCCTGTGTCGTACCACATATAGCAGAAGTTGTTGGCCGTAGTCTGGATGTCCCCGCCCTCGTTGAGGTAGGCCGATCGGTAGATGGTAAGTTTCGACGTGACGGCGTCGTAGATGCCGTAAATAGTCTTGACTCCGGTGTTGAGGGCCGCGTCGTCGTTGTTGTAGCGGTTCCTCGGGTCGGTGGTGTCGGTGATGACCTTGTTGTGCTGGTTCTTGTCGAGATCCTTCTTGGCCCACAGCTGCATCTGGGTCCGGTCCGGAGTAGCCCAGTAGGGCTCGCCTTCGGCTACGGCCACCCGGGCGCAGGGATCATCGCCGTCCGAAGAGGGGATGTCGGCGTAGGCGCGGACTTCCTTGCGGTATTTGCCCGTGGACTCGTCCCTTACCCATACATCTACCGCCGTCTTGTCATAGGAAGCCGGATTCACCACGAGGTCCGGTACGCCGGCCTCGATGGCGACGCTGCTCTTGTACTTGAAGTAATGGCCCACTGTCCTGTCGCCCGTGGCCACGTCGGAATTGGAGAAGCAGTATCCGTCTTCCGAAGCCATCAGGTAGCCGGGCGCCCAGATGAGGTACTTCCCGAAATTGGCGGTCTTGGCGGTGTTGAAGATACCGCTGACATATGTGACAGGGCCCTTAATGAGATTATCGTCCGATGAGCCGTCGTCCGCGTTGAGGACGATGTCCAATCCTTCCTCGAAGGCCATCGCAGGGATGACCACGTCCACCGACTGCGGGGTGGTCGTAAGCGTGACCGGTTCCGGGAAGGTGTATACGATTTCCGTAGGAGCGCCCTCTTCGAAGATCGGTGTCATCGTTTCGAAATCCGTGATCGTGAAGTTCCCGGCTATGGCCTTGCCGTCCTGCCGCTTAACGGTGACGGAGGTGATGGTCTCGCCGTTTCCGGTGAAGGGGATCCTCAGGATGGTCGCGGGCCTTTTCATCGTGCATGCGGCCGTTTCCGAGCTGCCATGCACGTCGAAGGCCTTGACGAAGGCGGCCATCCCCATGTCGAGGAGAGTCGAGAGCACGCCTTCTGTCTGCGCGGCCGGTATGCTGCCCGGCCAGGCGCCAGATACGAGGGGCCCTTCTTCCTTCCAGGGGTAGATGATGACGTAGTCGTCCACGTCCTTGAGCGGCTTTTCGTTCATGCCGCGGAATTTTCCCCTGTATGTGTATTTCCCGCTGACCAGTTCCATCTTGAGATTCTCCGCCGTCGAGCTGTAGCAACTGACGCATATCCCTTCTTCCCAGGAGAAATAGTACGGGCTGGTGATATTGAACGCGTCCGGGTTGATCTGTTCCGCGGAAACCATGGCGGTAAAGGATCGGACCTCATCCGGGGTGTCGCTCCCCGGGGTGTCCGTACCTGCAGGATCGGGTCCGAGACAGGAGACCGCGAGCATGGCCGGCAGGATGAGTGCGGTTAATAGTCCAGTGTTTTTCATGTTATGGTTTTTCTGTTGTTGAAAGTGAATAGGGAAGGTCTCCGGCAGCCGGGATGAAAGCCGTCGCGGGCTCAGGGCCCATATTGAATACTACCGAAGCGCCGGAGCTCAGGTCCTCATGGCGCAGGTACAGCTTTGACCACGGCTTTCCGTCCACCGTCACGGATGACACGTAAGGAGAGTCGGACGGGTCGGCGCCGGCGGTGACGGAAAAGGTCTTGCCGGAAGGCAGGTGCACGCTGACCTTCCTGAAGAGGGGCGCTCCGGTCACGTACTGGCCGCTTCCCGGACACACGGGGTAGAAACCCATAGCCGAAAAGACATACCAGGCCGATGTCTGTCCGTTATCTTCGTCTCCGCAATATCCGTCGGGCGCGTCTGAATAGAAGCGGTCCATCACGGCCCTTACCCATTTCTGGGTCTTCCATGGCTTCCCCGCGTAATTGTATAGGTAGAGCATGTGCTGGATGGGCTGGTTGCCGTGCGCGTAGTTCCCCATGTTCATGATCTGCATCTCACGGATTTCATGTATGACCTGGTGGTAGTAGCTCTCGTCGAAGTCGGGAGGACAGTCGATGACGGAATCCAGTTTCCGCTCGAAGGCCTCCGGGCCTCCCATGAGCTCCACAAGACCCGCGATGTCGTGGAATACGGACCAGGTGTAATGCAGGGAGTTGCCTTCGGTGAAGTCGCCGCCCCACTTGAGGGGATTGAAATCGGGGCCCCAGCTTCCGTCCGCCTTGCGTCCCCTCATCAGGGACACCGAAGGGTCGAACAGATTGCGGTAGTTCATGGCGCGGGCGCGGAGGAGGGCTTTTTCTTTGGCCGGCCTCCCGAGGGCGCAGGCCACCCGGTATATGCACCAGTCGTCGTAGGCGTATTCCAGCGTCCTTGCGGCACTTTCCTTTATGTCGACGTCGCAGGGTACATAGCCCAGCTTGTCATACAGTTCGTATCCTTCCCTGCCCGAGGAGCTGCCTTCGAGGAAAGAGCCGGCCCCGGAGAGCATAGCGTCGTACATCTGCCTGCGTATCTTCTTGTCCGTCACGCCGAGCAGGATCGCTTCCGACACCACGGAGGCGGAGTTGTTGCCTATCATGCATTTGCGGTGTCCCGGGCTGGACCATTCGGGGAAGAATCCGCTTTCGCGCCAGGCGTTGAGCCATCCTTCCTGCATCTTTCCGTTGACATCCGGATAAACGAGGTTGAGCAGCGGGAAGAGGGCGCGGAAGGTGTCCCAGAACCCCGTTCCTCCGTAGAGACAACCCTTTTCGACCTTGCCGTTGTAGGGGCTGAAGTGCACCACGGTGCCGTCAGCGCTGATTTCATGGAGGGTTTGGGGGAAGAGCAAGGCCCTGTAAAGGCATGAGTAGAAGGTCCTCTTCTGTGAGTAGCTGCCGCCTTCGATCTCAATCCTGCCGAGCATCTCGTTCCACTGCTCGTGCGCGGCTTTCTCGACTGCGTCGAATCCTGCCTCCGACTCCCGCAGATTCGTCCAGGCCTGTTCTTCGCTGATGAAGGAAGATGCGACCTGAACTTCAACGGTGCGTTTTTCAGGCAGGGAAAGAGTTACGGATGCGACTGCATGGCCTTTTTTCAGTTCGGTCACCTGCACGTCGACGGGAACCGGGAAACGGACTACGAACCAGTTGCGGAAGGTTCCTTCGATCCCGCCGCTGTTCTTGACCGTGTATCCGGTCACGGCGTTGGCTTTCTTGTCGAAGCGTATCGACGATCCTCCGTCGAAGGCGTCGATCACAAGCCTTGCCTCCCCGTTCCGCGGGTAGGTGATGCGGAAGACGGCGGAGCGCGAGGTCGGAGCTATCTCCACGAAGGTGTCGTGGTCGGCGAGATAGACGCTGTAATAATAGGGAAGCGCCTTTTCGCTCTTGTGGGAGAACCAGCTGGCGCGTTCCTGCTCCCGTATTCCGGCCTTGCCCGTTACGGGCATGATACTGAAGCACCCGAAGTCGTTCATCCATGGACTTGGCTGATGGGTCTGCCTGAATCCGTTGATCTTGTTGAACTGGTAGGAATACACCCATCCGTTGCCCATCCTGCCGGTCTGGGGTGTCCAGAAGTTCATGCCCCAGGGCACAGCTATGGCAGGATAGGTGTTTCCGTTCGACAGCTCGAAGGTGGACATCGTGCCGACCAGTGGGTTGACCAGGGATGCGTAATCCCGGTCCTCCCCATTGGCGGAAAGCGCGATGCAGCAGCTTGCCAGCAGGATTGAAAGGAAAGCTTTCATTTTCTTTTCTTGAAGGTTTCGAACAGCCCGTATCCGTCAAGGTTGGCGACGAGTTTCGGGACATCTATGTCGCGGACCCCGGTGCCGGCCAGGGCGGCCATCGCGGCGGCAGTGCCCGCGGCTTCGCCGACGCTGGAGCATATGCTCTGCACCCTGTATGAACTGTGGGCGAGGCGCGAACCGCTTATTATGCGTCCCGCCGTCAGGAGGCCTTCGGTGTCCAGGGGTATGAGGGCCCTGTACGGGATGCCGTAAGGCTTGACGGCCTTCCGTATCTCGTCGGGAATCTTCCATCCCCATGCATCGATGCCGTAGCGCGCGTGGGCGATGGTGTCGTCGGGCAGGAGCCCCTGCATCAGGTGATCCACGGTGATGACATACTCACCCCTGATCCTCCGGCACTCGCGTACGCCGATCTTGGGCGCGAGATGCACCGCGAACCCGGCCTTGTTCAGGATGGTCATGAATTTCTCCGTTTGCTTGAGGACCTTGTTCTGGGCCTCGCCTAGGGCGATGGTATCAGTGGTGTCGGCGCAGTAGGTCGAAACGCCCCAGTGCAGGAAGGTGCTAGTGTTGTTGCGGCGGAATTCCTCCCTGTCCTGCTGCTGGCCCCACTGGCGGTGGTTGTCCTCCAGCACGCCGGAGCCGAACCTCTCAATGGGGAAGACTGCGTCGTTGCGCACCCTCTGGCTGATGTACATCTGGGTGCAGAGCTGGACCTTCCCGTCGGCTTCTTCAAGGCCATAGGATTCGTTGAATTCGTATTTGGATTCCGTGCCGTAGAGGACACGGCAACCGGCCGTGGCCGCCACGAGTCCCGTTCCGGTCGCGTCAATGGTGACGGGGGCCAGGAACTCCTGGATGCCGCCGTTCCGCGCGACGCGTACGCCCTTGACCAGGTTGCGGTTGCCCTTGTCCTTGACTATGGCCGCATCCACATGGGCGCCGAGGAAGAGGGAGATGTTCTCCTGCTCCGCCAGCATTCGGCGGTATTCGGCCGCGAACGAGGAGGGCAGCCACCAGTGGTTCTTGCCGTCGGAGCCGTATTCGCCGAAGGTCTCGACGCTGCGCCCGTCCAGGGGAAAATCCCTGTTGAGGTTCTGTATCAGCTGCTTGAAAAGGCCCACGCGAGGCCCTCCGCACATATATGTCACGAACATGTCCACGGGGGCGCCCCCGGCGATCTGGTCTTCTTCGAGAAGGGCCACCTTCGCCCCGTTGCGGGCCGCGGCTATGGCTGCCGAGATGCCTCCGGGACCGGCGCCGACGACAATGACGTCGAATTTGAGCGGGTCATACTTCGGACATTTGCTCTGCTTTACATCAAGTTGCGTGGCCATGGCCTCCGGGGCCACCGCCATCGCTGCGCCGACCGTCGCCGCGCTTTTAATGAAACCGCGTCTTGTAAGTCCCATGTTACTTCTTCTGGTTATATTTGTCGAACACCCCGTACGAACCGAGAGTGGCGACGAGTTTTTCCACATCAATATCCCTGAGGTTGGCCTTGGCCTTGGCGGCCATCGCGGCCGCAACGCCCGCGCCTTCTCCTATGTTGGAGCAGATGCGCTGCACGCGGTAGGAGCTGTGGGCCATGCGGGTGCCGCTGATGACGCGGCCCGCCGTGAGTATGCCTTCGTAGCCGAGGGGAATCAGGCTGCGGTAAGGCACGCCGTAGGGCTTGACCTTCGGCTTGACCTCGTGGCCGTCGACACGGGGCCACTTGTACCCCCAGCAGTCTATGCTGTAGGCTCCGTGGGCGATGGTGTCGTCGGGGAAGTTGCCGTTGATTATGTCGTCGCAGGTCATCACGTATTCGCCCTTGACCCTGCGGACTTCGCGCACGCCGAGCTTCGGGGCGAAGTGAACGGCGAATCCTGCCTCGTGGAGCTGCTTGAAGCGCTCCTTGTACTCGTTGACGCACCAGCGGTGGGCTTCCGCGATCGCGACGGGATCCCTGGTGTCGGAGACCTCGACGGTCTGGCCCCAGTGGAAGAAGATTCCGGTGGCGCGGCGCTGAAGCTCCTCGGCGGTCAGCCTGTTTGCTCCGACATATCCGTCCTCGGCTGCGCTTCCGCGGAAGCCGGCGGGGAAGATGGCGTCCTTCTTGATCCTTTCGCTGATGAACATCATGGTGCACTTCTGCACCTGGTTGCTGGCTTCGTCAAAGCCGTAGCTCTCGTTGTACTCGCTCCGGGCCTCGGATCCGTACATGCAGGTGCATCCTGCCATGGCGGCCACGACTCCGGTTCCGGTCGCGTCGATGGTCACCGCCGCCATGAGGTCCTGCAGGGCGCCTCCGCGGAAGATGCGGACACCCGTGACACGGTTGCGCACGCCTTCCTCCTTTACGTGCACTCCGATTACGGGCGTGCCGGTGATCAGGGTGATGTTCTTTTCGGCGAGCACCCTTTCGGTATTGACCTGGATGAAGGAGGAAGGGAGGTAGAATCTCCAGCCGCGGGGCTGGGTCCCGGAGTCGTAATTGTAGAGGCTGGCCCTTTCTTCAAGGGTGTCGCCGAGCTGTTTGGCAAGGCCTACGTTCGGCCCGCCGAACAGGGTGCAGACGTACATGTCGACAGGTCCGCCGCCGATGAAGTTGTCGTCTTCGACGAGGGCCACCCTGGCTCCGTTCTGTGCGGCGCGCAGTGCGGCTGGAATGCCGCCCGGGCCTGCGCCGACGACTATCACGTCGTACTTTTCAGGATCGAGGACCTTCCTTCCGTAAACTTCGGAAACGGGGGCTCCGGTGTTCTTGTCCACCTTCGCCATGAGGATCGAGGGATCCACTATCGTGGCGCCCGCGACCAGCCCTGCTCCTTTGAGAAAATCTCTTCTTTGCATTGTTTATGATTTTTGATATGTTCCTGTTATGCCGTATTCCCGCGATTTCTGTTTCAGCAGTTCCACGTCTATGTCCCTGACTCCGGTTTTCGAGAGGGCTGCCATAGCGGCGGCGGTCCCGGCCGCTTCTCCTATGTGGGAGCAGATCCTCTGCACCCTGTAGGAACTCATGGCCAGATGCGTTCCGCTGATGACGCGTCCTGCCGTTAGGATGCCTTCATATCCAAGGGGTATCAGGCTGCGGTAGGGTATGCCGTAGGGCTTGGTTTTTACCCTGTGGACCTGCTTCATGCCCCAGCAGTCGAGGCCGTAGCGGGCTTCGGCTATAGTGTCGTCCGGCCAGTTCCCGAGGATGACGTCATCCCCGGTAAGGATATACTCGCCCCTTACCCTGCGGACTTCGCGGACTCCGAGTTTCGGGGCGATGTGCACGGCCCAGCCGGCGTCGTGGATGGCCTGGTATTTGTCGCGGAACTGTTCCAGGCACCATCTCTGGGCCTCTGCGACCGCTACGGGGTCGCGTGTGTCCTCGACGTCGACTGGCTGGCCCCAGTGCCAGTAGATGCCCGTGCCGCGGGCTTCCTTTTCCTCCCTGCTCTGCTTTTCCACCCCAATCCAGCCGTCTTCGGCGCCATGGCCGTAGACTCCTTCGGGGAAAATGGCGTCTTTCTTTATCCTCTGGCTTATGAACATCTGGGTACACCGTTGCACGGGACCGCCCTTTTGCTCGTAGCCTATGGATTCTCCGAAGTCGCTCTTGGCGTCGGCCCCGTACATGCAGTCGCATCCGGCCATTTCGGCAACTACTCCGGTCCCGGTCGCATCGATAGTGACCGCCGCCAGGAGATCCTGGACGGCTCCTCCGCGGAAGATGCGCACGCCTTTTACGATGTTGCGGCTTCCTTTCTCCCGGACGAGCGCTCCGATGACGGGCGATCCGCTGAACAGCGTTATGTTCTTCTCGGCCGCGACAAGCGCGTTGTAGTACCGGCAGAAAGCGGAAGGCAGGAAGAAACGCCCTCCCTTGCGGGGAACGCCGGGGACTTCGACCGAGATGGAGTCGGTGGCGGTCAGGTCGTCCTGCATCTTGGAACTCAGTCCGCCGGGAGGCGCGCCGAAAATACTGGTCACATACATGTCGACAGGCGCTCCTCCTATGTGGTTGTCTTCTTCGACCAGGGCAACCCTTGCGCCGCTGCGGGCCGCACGCACGGCAGCCGGTATGCCCCCGGGGCCTGCGCCTACCACGACGACGTCGAAACGCCCGGGCTCAAGGACGACCGAAGGGCCGAACCCTCCCGAGGGTCTGCCCTTTGCGATCCTTTCGGCCATCAGCGGCGCAGGATTGACGACCAGCGTCCCGCCGAGCGCCGCGGCTCCTTTGAGAAACTCGCGTCTGAACATATTATTACTTGATCTTGTATTTCTTGTCTCCGGTCAGGGCTCTCAGGACACCAGGCGCGAACACCGTCATGCAACTCTTTCTTGAGGGGTGTACTCCGTCTTTGGTGAATTCTATGAACTGCTCCGTGGTAAGGTTTTCCCCGAGGGCTTTGTAATGGTGGGCGAGATCGATGAGGGTGAGGCCGTGTTTTTTGGCCAGGGACGTATATACGTCATTGTACGCCCAGATATCCGGGCGGGATTCGAGGGCCTTCTCGATGGGGAAGCCAGTGCATATCATCAGGATGATTTCGCATTCCGGGAGTTCCGATTTGATGCCTGAAATGATTTTTTCCATGTTTGAAAGGCTCTTTTCCGGGCTGATGTTGAAACGCGTCACGGCATCGTTGGTCGCGAATTCGATGATTACGGCGTCCGGCTTGCGGGCGATGACGCTGTCGGCGAGATTCTGGAGAGCCCAGGAGGAGTTCTTGCCGCTGCGGCCGCAGATGGTGCATGTCAGGCGGTCTCCGTATGAAGCGTTCAAGGTTTTGGCGACCTGCTTGACCCAGAGTCTTCCGGCCGGGTTCGAGCACACGCTGGTTCCGTAGACACAGAGGGTCTGCGTCTTGCCTTCGGCCAGGTTGGAGACGAGTTTGGTCTGCGCCTGGACTCCCCAAGCGGTCAGGATTACGGCGAGAGCCGCGGTCATCAGTTTTTTCATTATTTCCATGGTTTGTTGTTGATATTCATGTGTACGTTCGAGTACCAGTCGAAGACGCCTTTCGCGTCAAGGGCCAGCTGGATTTCCCTCACGTCTATGCCGCGTGTCGTGGTCTTGTGCCTTGCGACCAGGGCAGCTGCGCATCCCGCGGCTTCTCCTATGGTGCCGCAGATGGGCTGGACGCGGTAGGAACCCATCGCGAAATGGCTTCCGCTGATGATCCTTCCCGCGGTAAGAAGACCGTCCGTGTCGCGCGGCGTGAGGGCCCGGTAGGGGATGCCGTAAGGGCGGACCTTGGGCATGTTCTCGACTTTGAATCCCCATGTGTCTATGTTGTACCATGCGTCGGCGACGCTGTCGTCGGGGAACACCCCGTTGAAGACGTCGTCGACCTTCACCGCCGCGTCCCCCTTGATGCGCCTGGTCTCCCGAACCCCTATCCTTGGTGCGAGGAATGTCGCGAATCCCGCGTCCTGGAGTGCCTTGAGCTTAGGTTCCAGCTTCTTCAGGGCCTTGGCCTGCGCTTCGGCGAGCAGGACGCTGTCCGTCGTGTCGGGGCACTCTACGGTGGCCCCCCAGTGGAGATAAGTTCCAGTGTCCTTGTTTTCGAAATACTCGCGGGTCTGCTGGGTCGCCCATTTCTTGTCGTCGTTGTCCAGCACCCCGGTGTTGAACTCTTCCAGGGGGAAGCGCGCGTCGCGGCGTGTCCTGGAGCTGATAAACATCTGCGTGCACAGCTGGACCTTGTCGCTGCGCGTATCAGGACCTATCGATTCGCCGAAATCAGCGCGCGCATCTACTCCATACCAGTATTCGCATCCGGCCTTCGCCGCCACGAAGCCGCTGCCGGTCGCGTCGATGGTCACCGCAGCCGTAATCTTCTGCAGGAGGCCACAGCGGTACACATAGACTCCCTGAACCTGCCGCCTGTTGCCTTTGTCGCGCACGATGACGTCCACGACGGGGGCGCCGCACATGACCTTTATGTTGGGATAGGAGGCGAGGGCTGCATTGAAGACCTGCAGGCAGGCCGACGGCATCCACCAGTGGTGTTTTCCATCCCAGGCCCATTTACCGAGGGTCTTGCTGGGGGTGCCGGAAGTCGGGAACCTCCTTTCCAGTTCCCGGATGAAGTCGAGGTATATCCCGGTGTGCGGAGCTCCGCACATGTAGGTCACGAACATGTCCGTGGTGGCTCCGCCGACTACGGCGTCTTCTTCCACGAGAATCACGCTGGCGCCTTCCCTTGCGGCTGAGATGGCCGCGGGGATGCCGGACGGGCCGGCTCCGACCACGCAGACGTCACAGTTCAGGTCCGGGAATCCGGTGTGCTTGAGGTCTAGGCTCCTGCGCTCCTTTTCCCTGCTCCCTGAGGCCAGAAGCGATTCGGGGGTGAGGGCCGTGACCGCGGCGCCTGCGCCGAGGGTCTTTATGAATTTTCTTCTGTCGAGTGCCATCTCAGTCTCCGTTTTCTTCCAGGGTCGATGTGCCGGCCGTCATCCCGGTGTATCCGGGATTCTGGTACATTCCCTTCGGGTTCTGCGAATTGTCTATCTCGTACTGCGGTATCGGAAGCAGGTATCCGCTTTCCGAGTCGAAGTAGGTCTCGAGGTTGGTGGCGGCGTTGCGGGCGGCGAGGAAGTACTCGAACATTCCGGTGCGCACGAGATCGTGCCTCCGCCAGAATTCGAAGCAGAGTTCGCAGGACCGCTCCTTCATCAGGGCCTCCATGGTCAGGGTCTCCGCAGTGTAGTCGGGCAGTTCCGGGGTGGCGGAGGCCGGTATCGGGTTGCCGGATGCGTCAAGCCCGCGGGCCCTCTGGACAACGCGGTTGATGGCGGCCAGTCCTTCGTCCGTGGCCACGCCTCCGTTGACCATCATGTCGGCCTCAGCGAACATCAGGAGAACGTCCGCGAAACGGAGGGCTATGATGTTGGTCGGGATGTTGGCTTCTTCCGTATAGTAAGGAGAAGGGTACTCGGGCAGGCCGGTCTTGGGGTCGTAACCTCCCCAGCGGTATTTGGATGCGGAGGAGTAGTTGACTATCGACTTGTTGGTGTTGTCCGAAAGGTCCGTCACGCCGCTGAGTGCGGTAGTCGAGAGGATGTGCTGGATCTTCGTGGGATGGCCGTCGGATGTCTTGTCGTAGGTGATCAGCGAGTCGCAGATGTTGTACTGGCGCCTGACGTCCTGGGTCTGCGAACGGAAATACTTCCGCATTGAAGGGACGGCGTGGAGAACCGAGTTCCCTCCCATGGAGCATTTCCTCCAGCCGCCTCCGGTCACGCCTCCGGTGGTGCTTACGCCCATGGACTTGGACCATGAGGAGCCGTACGGGGCGACGCTGCTGAACTGGATTTCCCAGATGGATTCCGCGTTGATGTTCTTGTTGGAAATCTTGAAGATGTCCCTGTAGTTGGGGAGCAGGTCCCTGTCGCTGTTGTCGATGACGTCTTTCAGGACGGTCCTCGCCTTGGTGTAAAGCTCGTCGACGGAGTCCTCTATATCCTCGTAACCTTTCACGATTCCGGTCTTCTTGGTCGAAGCCATGGTCAGGTAGACCTTTCCCAGCAGGGTCCTGACAGCCCAGTAGTTGGCATGTCCGTCCCTTTCCTCGGGTTTGAGCGTCCTGGGAAGGTATCCGTCCTGCGAGGCCCATTCGAGGTCTTCGATGATGAACTTGTAGACATCCTTGACGGGGTCGCGGCCCGTGCTGTAGTCGAAATGCTCCGTGACCTTGTCATGGATGGGGATCGCTCCGAAGAACTGCACCAGCTGGAAATGGCACCATGCGCGGAGGAACCTTGCTCCGGCCTCGCAGTAATGGCGTGTGTTGGGCCCCACTTCCTCCTCGAGGGCCTCGCAGGCGGCGATGACTCCGTTGGCATTCTCCGAAATCCTGTACATTCCGTACCAGAGACTGGCCACGCATTCGGTCGTGGAGGTGTAGTTGTGACGGTCCACTATTGAGCGTATATTCGTGGTTTCGGAAGCGTAGCAGAGTTCGTCCGTCCCGGTGGTCATGATGAAAAGGGGAGTGGAACCGGATCCGCTGTAGAGGGATATGTTGTCGCTGTATGCTCCGACAAGGGCGGCTTTCAGGCCCTTGGCGTCGGTGATTGCGTTATCCTTCGTGAAAACCGACTGGGGGTTCTCTTCCAGGAAGGAACAGGACACCGCCAGGCACAGGGCGGCGGCCGCGCAAATGATAGTTATTGTCTTTTTCATGTTTCCGGCGGATTAGAAAGTGATGTTGAAACCTCCCGAAACCGTGCGGGCGTAAGGGTATGAACCATAGTCCAGGCTGGGCATGAAGTCTCCGAACCCGCCCTGCTTGGTGTTGACCTCGGGGTCATAGCCGTAGTACCCGGTCCAGACGTGGAGATTCTTTGCGGTGACGAAGAACTTGGCGGCGGACAGGCCCAGCTTCCTCAGGAACTTCCATCCGAAGTTGTATGAGACGGTGATATGGCCCCAGCGTATGTAGGAGCCGTCTTCTATGGCCGCCGAGAGGCAGTAGTTCTCGGCTGTGAGTCCGGGAAGACGGTAGTAGCCGTCGGGGTTGCCCGCGAAGGCGACGGCGCCCGTCGCGTCATAGAGGGCCGGGATCCAGCAGTTGTCGCCGTAGCGGTTGGTCATGTTGTATGAGCCTCCGTTTTCAAGGGTCGACAGGTTGGCGTTGAAGATATTTGAACCGTAGCTGAACTGGAATCCCGTCGTGATTGTGACGTTCTTGATACCCACGGCCAGGGAAAGGCCGCCGGTGGCTTTCGGCTCACCGTTTCCGATCAGGGTCCTGTCGTCCGAGTCTATCTGGCCGTTGCCGTCTATGTCCTTGATCCTATGGTCGCCCGGACGGAGGTTGGACTTGGTCAGGGAGAACTGCTTGTAGTCATTGGGCAGGGCGTCTATCTCGGCCTGGGACTTGAAGATGCCTTCAACCTCGTAGCCGAACCACTGCCCGAGAGGCTCGCCGTTCTTGATCACGACGCAGTTGCCGGACCCGCTGAGCACGCCCGGATCGAAATACATTATCCCGCCAGGTATGTCGAGTACCTTGGAACGGTTGAACGCGATATTGAAATCGGCGTCGATGAAGAAGTTGCGTTTCTGCAGCAGACGTGAGCCGAGGGTGATCTCAAGTCCGTAGTTCATTACGGACCCGATGTTCGACCACGCCTTCCTGTAGCCGGTGTAATAAGGTACGTTCCTGTTGAGCAGGAGGTCGTCCGTTATCTTCGCATAACTGTCGACGGTCATGGAGAACTTGTTGTCCTTCATGACGAAGTCCAAGCCCGCGTCGTACTGGGTCGTGGTCTCCCACTTGAGGTCGGGATTGTCAGGGCGCTCCAGTTTGAGGCCATAGTTGATGATTTCGTTTCCGCTCATAGGAACGAAGGCTGTCGTCATCGTGGAAAGGGAGCGGTATGCCGGGATCGAGGTGTTGCCGCTCGTGCCGGCGCTCAGTCTCAGTTTCAGCTGCTCTACCTTGCGGGCCTTCTTCATCCAAGGCTCCTGGTCTATCTTCCAGGCGAAAGCTCCGGAAGGGAAGTATCCCCACTTGTGGGATGCCCCGAACCGGGAGGACCCGTCGGCGCGCATCGTCGCCGTGAACAAGTAGCGCCCCTTGAGCATGTATTCAGCCCTGCTGAGGAAGGACATCATCTGGTAGGGAGATGCACCCCTCGCCGTCGTGGGGATAATTGCCATCGTCCCCTGCCCGAGGTTGTTGGCGCCGAGTTCTTCCTTCTCGAACTGCTGGGTGGTCATCGACAGGGAGTTGTTCGTGTAGCCTTCGATCGTGAATCCTCCCATGATCTTCAGTATGTTCTTGCGGTCGAAGGTCTTGGTCCAGTAGAGCAGGTCCTCGTTGGTCCATTTGCTGCTCCAGCCCACTCCCCATGAGCCCTGGCCGCCGACTTTGTAGCCTTGCGACACGGTTGACGGGTAGTAGGTGTAGTTGGCGGTCCGTCCGAAGTTGTAGGTTCCGTTCACCCTGAGGGTCAGTTCTTTATGCAGTGCGAAGATAAGCCCCATGTTGAGGGAGCCCGAGAAGGATTCCTTTTCGCGGGTGATATGTTTCGCCTGGTAGTAGAGGTTGGAGGATATGATTTCTCCCTGCTCATCTATCTCGTCCCCGGCGTCATCGTCGTCATCGACCTTCAGGAGAGGGGATTTGCGCAGTGTCGACACCACTGTTCCGGCAGAGCCTGTAGCAAGTCCCTGGTTCTCGGAACGGGCAAAGGACATGTTCGTCAGGAGCCGGACCTTTTCCGAAATCTGGTTCTCGTAGTTCAGTCGCGCCGTGAGTTTCTCATGGCCGCTGAAGACTATGATTCCCTGCTGGTTGAAGTAGCTCGCCATGACGGAATACTTGGATGACTTGTTGCCGCCGCGGACGGAGATGCGGTAGTCCCGGACCACGGCCTGGCGGAACATGGCCCTCTGCCAGTCGGTGCTGGTAGAGTCCCTGTATGTCTCCCACTTGGACTGGTTCGAGCCCCTTTTCATCCTCCACCAGTTGGCGTCGTCGGCCGCGGAATCCCTGTAGTAGTCGTAGGCTGGATCGCCGAGCCACTGGCCACCGTCCGCCGTCGGAGCGTTGGCGAAAGTCTGGTATTCCCAGCTCCTGTACCAGTGGTTGCGCTGGTACTCTGACGCGTCCATCATGTCATAGTAGTTGGACGGAGCCTGTACGCCTACTGTGGACTGCAAAGTGACTTTCGCCTTTCCCTCGCGGCCCTTTTTCGTGGTGATGATGATGACGCCGTTCGCTCCGCGCGAGCCGTAGATGGCCGTGGAGGACGCGTCCTTCATGATCTCCATGGATTCGATGTCTCCGAGGCCGATTTCCGAGGTGTCCTCGCAGATGACGCCGTCCACGACGAAGATCGGGGTGCTGCTGGCGTTGACCGAGCTGACGCCGCGGATGCGTATGGAGAATTCGGAGCCCGGGACGCCGTCGTTCTGGGAGATATAGACGCCCGCGGCCTTTCCCTTCATCGCGTCCTCGACGGAAAGGATGACCTTGTCGTCCATTTCCTGTCCCTTGATCGTGGACACGGATCCGGTCAGGTCGCTCTTCTTGACCTCGCCGTATCCGATAACGACCACGTCGTCCAGGAGCATGACCTCATGGATCATGGAGATGTTCACAAGATGCCTGGAATCGATCTTGACCTTCTCGGTCATCAGTCCGAAGCAGGAAAACACCAGGGAGGCGTTTCCTGACTTGGCATCGATGGTGTAGTTGCCGTCTCCGTCGGTCATCGTCCCGATCTTCATGTTCTCGACCTCGACGAAGACTCCAGGCAGAGGCTCTCCGGAATCATCGGTGACCTGCCCCTTGACCGTAAAGGTTGGCTGTCCCGCCACCTTTACAGGGGCGAGGAGCATAAGGGCGGCGATGGCTCCCAATAGGGGTTTCATAGTCATATTTTATTGATTATTAGATTAGTTTGCTCAGGGTAGTAGTACATTCTGATTCTCCACATCAACTCGTCGACAGGGACGAGCTTGACCGATTTGTCCAGGGCCTCCGAACCCCAGTGGATAGGAAGTATACCCTTTTCTCCGCCGGCGTTCTTGTCCTTGATGTCAACCAGCTCGCCGTCCTGTCCGCGCTCGAATTTGGACCAGGCGTGGACGATGGTCCAGTTGAAGGTTTTCTTTTCCGTATCCGGGAGGCTGCTGTTGACGAGGCGGCATACGGACAGAGGGTCGTCGGATCCGGGGCAGTGTAGGTTGGCCCAGACCTGGAATTTTGCCGTGCAGACAGGGATGTTTATCCCGTTTTTGTCTGGAATCCAGAGGATTTTCCCGTCGCCCTTGTTGTACGGGGCGTACTGGAGGGCCATCATTCCGGAAAGGCAGTCTATTTCTTCTGCAAATATGCGGTAGGCCTGCATCGCTTCCTCGGTGAAGAGTCTCATGCAGATGAATCCGAGGACGGAAATCCCGGTCTCCTTCATCCTGATGTTCACGGTCCGGGCGAGCTTACGGAGGAGTTCCTCCCTGTTGGGCCTCTTGCATGCAAACTTGTCCGGGTAATAGTACCCTCCGCCGTATTCAATGACTCCCGTGTTCGGCTGCTGGGTGGCGACTATCTGCCTGAGCCCGTCCGGGGCGGCCATGGTCATGTTGGCCGTGCAGGTCGTGTAACTCATCGACAGGGATGAGGCGTAGGGGCTCGCCCAGTAGGACTGGTTGGAGATGAAGTTGCCCAGCATCCACTGCATGTTGTCCCCGTCGCTCATGACGAAGGAGTGGTAGATCTTCTTTTTATCCTTCCAGCGTATCTTGGACGGGTCGAAGGACCTGAATTTCGCGTTGACCACGTTTCCGTTGTCGCAGGACATCAGGAGCAGGTTCTGGCAGAAGTCGGAGACCGTGTTCACGAGGCCCCATTCGGTGCAGGGCATGATGTGATACGATTCGGGGCCGGAGTTCCATCCTATCACCGGGGAAAGGGGTTCCACCCACTCCAGGACCTCGTTGAGGAAGGGGGTTACCCCATAGCAGACCATGGAGTTGTGCGCTATGGCGAAATCCCTGTTGTTCGGAACCTTTGGGTTGAGTATGCAGATCTGGCGGTTGCTCAGCAGGCTTTTGATCTCCCTGAAATTGTCTTCTTCGGTAAGGGCCGGATCAGTAGCGTCGAAGAGGCATTTCAGGCCGAGTTTCTTCACCTTGGCCTCCTGGGCTTTTTCAACCAGCGCGGACCGGAGCAGTCCGGCCCTCGTTGTCGCTATGTTGACGGATATGGGCGAAGAGAAGTCATACAGGACGTAACCCTTTACGGCACCCTTCCCGGTGAAATACTCGAGAAGCTGCCAGACGTTCATGTATCGCGGTTGGGATTTGAGGCCCAGCCTGTCGAGCAGGTTGGTGAAATAGTTCAGATAGTTCGGATTCGAAGATTCTATCCATATCGCTTCGGTGCCGCTTCCCTCGTTGACCGTTTTTGCGGCGAGCCCGCTGATCGAGTTGGCCAGCGTGAGGTCGCGGAAGCCGGTGGCCTCGCGGCACACAATGATGGCTTCGGGTTTCTTCTGCTCCGGCCACCATGATGTCGTGGTCTTCGCCATAAGGCCGAAGCTTGAAAGGAATAGCAGCAGCGGCAGAAGCGCCTGTCCGAACTTGTTTCGCATCTTTCAGTGAGTCCTTTAAAAATCTTTCAAACACGAAAATACCCGCCTGTTTTCAATTAGTTGGTTAAGGTCTTGGTTAATCAACAAAAAAAATGATTAACCCTATTTGGCCGTTCAGGGCCCCTTGCTGTCCCATCCTTTATAATAGCATTGCGGGGAGTTCTGGAGGTTAAAGGTTCCTGTTAACGATTAATCATGGACTTAACCGGCAAAAGCGGAACGGGGGTCTATTTTCGCAAAAAAAATCGACAGGATGTCACGACCGTTGAAAGCAGCTATAATAGGGTTCGGGAGAATGGGCCGTTTCTATTTCGATGCCATTCAGGAAGATGCCGGATGGGAAGCGAAATATGTCTGTGACATCGATGCCGGGGCATTTGGAGATTTTGTTTCCAGGTATCCGGAGACCTGCTTCACTACCGACGAAAGCGTAATATTCAGTGATGCTGAAACAGATGTCGTGATCCTTACTGCCCTTGCCGATACCCGGGTGCGCCGGATCAAGTTGGCCGTGGAGGCCGGAAAGCATATAATCTCTGAAAAGCCGATAGCCGACTCGATAGCCAAAGAATGGGAAGCCGTGCGCCTTGTCGAAGGAGCCGGGATAATCTCCGCCGCGAACCTCTATCTGCGGAATTCCTGGTATCATCATCAGATAAAGGAATATATCGAATCCGGAGAAATAGGCGAACTTGCCGTAATACGTATCTGTCATCAGACCCCCGGGCTTTCTCCCGGAGAGGGGCATGAGGCCGAGGGTCCGGCTTTCCATGACTGCGGGATGCATTACGTCGACATAGCAAGATGGCTTGCCGGCAGCGAGTATAAGACCATGCGGGCACAGGGCCTCAGGATGTGGAGTTACAAGGACCCATGGTGGCTCCAGGCGCAGGGTACCTTCGAGAGCGGCGTAGTGTTCGACATAACGCAGAGCCATGCATACGGCCAGCTGGCAAAGGACCAGACTCATCTATCATACGTTGATATACTCGGGACGAAAGGAGTGGTCAGGATGCATCACGACTTCAAGACCGCCGTCGTGGAACTGCGTGGCGTGACGAAAACCGAAGTGGTGGAACGCGATCACGGGGAGAAGAATATCGGCACGATGCTCAGGAAATTCGCCGCATCGATAGAGTCCGGCCGGCCCGTGGACGGGCTGCCCCAGTTCAGGGATGCGGCCGTCGCTTCCGAGTTCGCATGGAAATGCATTGATGATGCGTGGACGCACGACATGCCGGCCATAGGCACGGCCGCGGAACTTGAGATGATCCACTACAGGCGGAGCCACATGACGGACGGTTACGGACTTATCAGAAAGAAACAATAACCAATTTTAACCTGCTGCACAAATGAAACGAGTGCTTCCCGCCGTTTCACGCGCGCGTGAAATATTCTTGTCCGGCACGTCGGCAATCCTGATAGCCTCGTGCTTTGTCCTCTTGCCGTCATCCTGCGACGCTCTGGAGCAAGATGAAGACGAAGGCTTCGTCCATGTGTCGTCCGTCAGTCTCAACATCGACGGCCGGCATGTCCTCGACCTCAGCAAGACCCTCCAGCTGGAATTTACCATCCTGCCGGAAGATGCCGTGGATAAGAGCTTCACTTGGATCAACACTGATCCGACTGTTGTATCCCTGGATGAAAACGGGCTCGTGACACCGTTGAAGGAGGGCGTCAGCATCGTCGGAATCCGTACTGTCGACAAGGGTATCAGGGGTGTGGCCATAATTTCCGTGGAAATCGCAAAGGCCACGTCGGTCGAGATTACAGAACCGGCTTACGCTTTCTCCGATCTGCTTGATCCGCCCCACAGGCTTCAGGCCGTCATCCAGCCCGACGACGGGCAGCCGAGGGGCCTGAGGTGGAGCAGCAGCGACATCTCCTGCTGCCTTGTGGACCAGGAGGGGCTCGTGACGGTCACGGGCGGCGGTTCCTCCGTCATAACCGTCGAGACCCTCGACGGGACGGACCTGAAAGCGACCTGCACTGTCACGGTCCCCGGCACCATGGTAAAAGACAGGAACTATGACTCGGGAGACGATTACTACAAGATACTGTACGATCCGATAGAAGTTGAGGTCCCCGTACTGGACGACGGCAAGGTCTGCGTCGGAACGGAGAAACGTATCTGGCTGGACCGCAATCTCGGAGCGACTGCACGGGCCTCTTCCCTGTGGGATCCCGATGCCTGCGGTTCCATGTTCCAATGGGGCCGGCCGGCCGATGGCCACGAAAAGAACATCTGGACGAAAAACAGTGGAGGAAGGCTCCTGCCTGAGCTCGTGAATCCGGTCACGACGGTCCTTGGAGCGAGCCGCAGCGAAGCAGGGCATTCCAGTTATGTCACGGTGCCCGGCTTCAAGGACCCTTTGGACGGCACCAAGACGTTCAACGACTGGACAAGGGATCTGAATTCCCTCGGCTGGGGCGGCGTGCAGATAAAGTACTCCGCCGCAAACGAGGACTACGTGTCGGCGGAGGGGATGTACGATTTCCACGCGTCCCTCGGTGATCCTTCCCAGGCGTCCAATCCCTGTCCTTACGGATACCGTGTTCCGAGCGGGGAAGAAATCCTGCAGCTTGTCATGGCCGCAGCTGACACCACGGATATCAATTTCACGGAAATCAACAGTTTCCGCCGCAACCTCTTCGAGGAAATGTTCAGCAGGATGTACCTGCCGGTCACCGGAACGCGCGACGGCAAGGCGGCCCAGATCACGAGCAACGGCATTGATACCAAGCCTACCGACGGCACCATCTTCCTCTGGAGCAACGCTTCCTATACCACCAACGCGAAAGCCTGGGTGTGCAAGATTTATTATTCCGGCAAGGAAGGGATATGGAATGCGCTGCTGTCCGTATCCAATTCCGAGAAGGCTGACGCAAGTCCGGTAAGATGCATTATAGACTGAAAGCGATGGCGAGACAATTAAGATTCGCCGCGCTGGCGGCAATGCTGCTGATGACCTGCTCAGTATTCGGGCAGAGCCAGGGCGGGACCGTGGTCATCAAGGGAACCGTCACTGACGAGACGGGCTATCCTCTGCCAGGCGCCTCCGTAATGGTCAGGGGAGCAAAGGCCGGGACGATCACCGGCAAGGACGGGACCTATTCGCTCGGAGTGCCTTCCGACGCCGAAGTCCTCGAGTTCTCCTTCCTCGGTTTCGAGAAGCAGACGGTCCGAATCAAGGGGAAGACCGTAATCGACGTGGAGATGGTCGAATCAGCGGACATGCTCGACGAGGTGATATCCATAGGCTATTTCAGCACGACAAAGTCGGACGCGACCGGGGCCGTTCAGAACATATCCCTGTCCGATGCCGAGGACAGGGTTGTCTCGTCCACGGACATGCTGCTCCAGGGCAAGGCGGCCGGACTTGAAATGACGCAGGATTCCGGCCAGCCCGGATCCGATGAGATGGACATCCATATCCGGGGCGTTTCCTCGCTGGACAACAGCAGCGCGCCGCTTATCATAGTGGATGGCGTGGAAAGCACCCTCTACAGGGTCAACCCCAAGGACATCAGGAGCGTTTCCATCCTGAAAGACGCCTCTTCCGCGGCCATATACGGCAACAGGGCGGCCGGCGGCGTCATCGTGATCGAGACCAAGCAGGGCGCGCGCGGACTGCGCCTGAGCTACTCCGGTTCCGCTTCCGTCCAGCAGGCCACCAGTTTCCCGGAGATAGAGGACGATCCGGTCAAGTACATAGACTTCGTGAACCTGGCCTGGAAGACGGCCATGGGGAACAGCACCTTCAAGAAGTACTCAGACACGGTGCGCGCCCGGTGGGCGGAAGGGGGCAGCGACCAATATACCCCTGTCAACTGGAGGGATGCCTACTTCCAGCCCGGTTTCATGCATCAGCACCACATCGGCGCCTCCGGAGGCTGGGAAAGATCCGACTTCTCTTTCTCCGCCGGATACCAGGACCAGACGGGAATCGTCTTCTCGACCAGGGCCGACAAGCTGGATTATCACGTCAAGCTGAACCTCTATTTCTTCCGCAAGAAACTCAAGGTCGGAGTCGATCTCAGCGGACTGGAGAAGAACTCCAGTGAAGCGCAGTCGTCCTCCTCGCTTATAAGCAGGTATCTCCAGAACAGGCCCATCCTGTTCATGAAGGCGGAGGAAGACGGGGAGGTGGTCTACAGTTCGGGCGCCACCGCGTTCGCCATCGACCAGCTCGGCGGAGGGACGACCAACAGGTACTCGGACCTCAGCAGCATATTCACGGTCACCTGGACCCCCTTCGATGGGATGACCGTCAAGGGAACGTACAATGCCCGGAACTCCAGCCAGCACGGCATGACCTATATCCCGAATTATGAAACGACGGGCTCCGAGGAACTCGACTCGAGCAGCGTGCACCGCTCCGGACTGTCCGACAGATCGACATGGGGATGGAACCGTACCCTGTCGCTGACGGCGAACTATGTCCGGAAGGAAGGCAAGCTCGGACTCAACGCCCTCGCCGGTTACGAGATGCGGGAAACGGGCAGCAGCTGGAACCAGACGCATGTCTATGACCTCATCAAGAATGCGCCCATCCTGGCGTACGGCAATCCCAATTCCCTGTCCACGACAGGGTCGTCCTACGAATACGCGTCCCTTTCCACGTTCGGAAGGGTGCAGCTGATTTATGACAACCGCTACATTTTCGAGTCCAACGTCCGCTATGACGGCTCCTCCCGTTTCGCGAAGGGACGCCGTTTCGGCCTGTTCCCCTCCGCCGGAATCGCCTGGAGGATAGACAAGGAAGGATTCATGAGCGATGCCAGGTGGGTGGACAACCTGAAGCTGAGGCTCTCGGCCGGAAGGCTCGGCAACGACAATATCAGCAACGCCTACGCCTATGTCGACCAGATGACCTCCGAGGCGTATTATTCCTTCGGGGGGACGCTCAAGACGGGCGTGGCGTACTACATGTTCGCGGACAAGAACACCACCTGGGAGACCGTGGACCAGGTCAACGCCGGAATCGACTTCGACTTCCTGAAGCAGTTCCGGGTTTCGGCGGACGTATTCGACAAGGAAGTAAGCAACATGCTCAGTTCCCTGTATCCCGTCATCTCGCTGGGCACCGGGACCAAAGGCGCGCCGCAGAACGTAGGCCGCATGCGCAATTACGGAGTCGAGTTCAGCGCCACATGGAACAAGACGCTGCCGAATTCGATGTACCTGCGGCTCGGAGGGCACGTCAGCTACATCCTCAACAGGATAGTAAGCCTGGGTGACAACAAGGAACAATGGCACGACACGGAAGGAAACCTCCGCTCCGTGGTCGGCAAGCCGGCCCGTTCCCGTTACGGATACAACTGCCTGGGACTCTACCAGCTGGACGACTTCACATGGCAGGACGACAGCGATCCGTCCATCCCGGACCTCGACCGCGAATATACCCTGAAGCCCGGCGTGACGGCTACGTCTCTGCACCAGAAACCGCGCCCCGGAGACCTTCTGCTGGAAGACAGGGACGGCGACAACCTCATCACTCCGAACGACATGGTCTACCTGGGCCGCAGCCGCTCCGACCTGCGTTTCTCCTTCAATGTGAATTTCGGCTGGAAGAATCTGGACTTCCAGGCCCTCTTCCAGGGCCAGGGACCTGCCACGGCTTATCTGCAGTTCTACTCGCCGTACGCGGCTACCTTCGTCGGGCAGGTTTTCACCCAGCTCGAAGACAAATACTGGACCGAGGCGACCCCTCAATACCGCTGCCTGTTCGCGGACAAGGAAAGGCTCGGGATAGTCTCGTCCCATGACATGTACAATTCGGCCTACCTCCGCCTGAAGAACGTCCAGCTCGGCTATTCCTTCCGCGGGAAATGGCTGACGGAGGCCAAGATAAAATCCCTCCGCGTGTATCTGACGGCAGAGAATCTTCTGACGTTCTCCTCTTTCCTGAAGGGCTTCGATCCTGAAAGATCGGCCTCGAATTCATCCCCGTCGTCGTATCCCATAATCAAGAGCGGCTCCGTCGGAGCATCCCTGTCATTCTGATAAAGCAAGGAAAATGAAAGCATCTGCATTATTCATATTGTCGCTGGCAGCCGGACTGACCGTTTCCTCGTGCGCCGGTTTTCTGGACAGGGATCCTGAAAGCTTCATCACCCTTGACGACATCAAGGTCGAGGAAGACCTTGTCAATGTCCTGAACGGGGCGTACAGCGCGCTTATCATAAACAAGGAACTTCCCTTGAGCCTGGATTTCATCACGGACAACGGCTACTGCAACGACCCCATCGTCGGGGAAAGCGTATACTGGCGCTTCGCCCAGACTCCTTCGGACATGTACCTCACCTTGAAAAAATGGAGTCAGGACTATGCCGGCATCCTGCGGGCAAACACGGTCATTGCCAAGGCTCCGGAGCTGCGCTACTCCAACAATTCCCACGAGGACGTCACCAACGGCGAAGCCCGGCGCGCCTGCCATATTGCCGAAGCCAAGGTCCTCCGCGCCTTCTTCTACATGGACCTGATCGATTTCTACGGCGACTGCCCGTGGCGTACAAAGCCGGAAGGACTGGAAGAAAAGAAGAGCCCGAGGGTGGACCGGAATATCATCCTTTCCAATATCCTTCTCGACCTGGACGAAGCCATCGACAAGCTGCCCCTTGTCAGGAGCGATGCCAATTACGGCCGTCTGACGCAGGGCGCCGCGCTTGCGATCAAGGCGAGGCTGTGCCTCTACAACGGCCTGTACGAGTGGTGTGCCGACGCATGCCGCGCAATCATCGCTCTCGGGCAGTATGAACTCCACCCCCTGTTTTCCCAGTTGTTCACCGAGACGTACGAAAGGAACAGCGAATACATTTTCACCCAGCAGTACATCCCCGACAAGACGGCCGAAAGCGCATCCGGCGTGTTCTGGTCGAAATTCTCCCAGTCTTCCAGGTATATGCCCTCCTACAATTTCGCTGAAGATTTCTACATGACGGACGGCCGCAAGTGGGATGATCCGGGCTCCTCCTTCTCCTGGGCCAAGCCATACGACGGCAGGGACCCGAGGCTCGAGATGAGCGTCGTGGTCGCAGCCAGCGGCAAGACCCTCGGCATAAGCCATACTGGCATGAAACTCAAGAAATTTATTGAAGAAAACCCGGAAAAGCTGCACAACAACGACGGCATGGATTTCCCTCTCATCCGTTATGCGGACGTGCTCCTCATGCTTGCGGAATCGCTGGTGGAGACCAACCATTACGACTATGACGAAGTATGCTCCCTCGTCAACAAGGTGCGGCAGCGCTCCGACGTGATGATGCCTACTATAGCGCAGGCGGAGGAAAAGTTTACCGGAGGCCCCTTGTCGCGGGAGCGCCTTCTGGAGGCGATCCGTCACGAAAGGCGCGTGGAGCTTGGCTTCGAGGGGCTTCGAATGTCAGACATCCGCCGCTGGAAGATAGGCCCGGAGACTATGACGGACTGCTATTCCCTTTTTCTCTATACCATAGAAGGGTCTACCAAGAAAACTTACAAGAAGGTGTCGATAGCCAAGCGCGAATTCGATACCGTGAAAGGTTACTTATGGCCGATTCCTGCCATCGAGGTCCAGACAAACCCGATGGAAAACAATCCCGGTTACTACGATTGATATCCCTGCCGGGTAAATTTGCAAATAATCCGCAGATTGACGAAATTAGCAGTCGATTTGCGGATTATTTCCATTTGCGCGCAATAACATGTCTTACAGCAGGGAAACATTGGTCAGGTCCACGCTCTGGAAGTTGCTCGAGAAATTCAGCTCCCAGATCGTAACCCTCGTCGTGGCAGTCATCCTCGCGCGCATCCTGATGCCGCGGGACTACGGCGTCATAGCGGTGCTGATGGTCTTCATCAGCCTGCTGAACGTCGTGGTGGACGGCGGCCTGAACAATGCCCTGATCCAGAAAAAGGGCGCGGACAACGTCGATTTCTCGACAATATTCCATTTCTGCATCGGCCTGTCGCTGCTTTTCTACCTCATGCTGTTCTTCGCTGCTCCGGCCGTAGCGTCCTTCTACGGCGACGATCTCTTCGTGCCGGTGCTGAGGGTCCTGGGCCTCAACGTCATATTCAACGCGTTCAACTCGATCCAGCGGGCATACATTGCGAAGAAGATGCTGTTCCGCAAGCTCTTCGCCGCGAGCCTCGGCGCGGCCCTCATCTCCGGGGCGGGCGGCATCGCGCTGGCCCTGAAGGGGGCCGGGGTTTGGGCGCTCGTGTTCCAGCAGGTGGCATCCCAGATGGCCGTGACCCTGATCCTCTGGTTCACCGTCCGGTGGAGGCCGGAGGCCGTGTTCAGCCGCGAGCGCTTCCGCTCCCTTTTCGACTACGGATGGAAGATATTCCTTACCAACATCATAGTCGCGGTCTACGAGAACATCCGCGGCGTTGTCATCTGGAAAGTCTGGCAGCCGGCTTCGCTGGCTTTCTTCGAAAAGGGACGCCAGCTGCCGACCATGTTCATGACCAGCATCAACAGCTCCGTCCAGTCCATCCTGATGCCTGCCTTTTCCGAGGACCAGGATGACAGGGAGCGTGTAAAGCAGATGATGCGCCGCTCGATGAAGCTGACCTGCTTTTTCGTCCTCCCCCTTCTGGCCGGACTGATGGCCACGGCGCGGCCCCTTGTGCACGTCCTTCTGACGGACAAGTGGATGGAAGCCGTGCCGTTTATCCGCATCTTCTGCCTCGGATTCATGCTGATGCCGATACAGAGCTCCAACCTGGTTGCAATCAAAGCCCTGGGCTACAGCGACATAACCCTGAAGCTCGAACTGCTGAAAAAGGCACTTGAAGCCGTCATCATGGTCGGAAGCTTCTTCATCGGACTCGAAGCCGTGGCATGGGGGATAGTGCTGCACAACCTCATCTGCCTGTTCATAAATATCCATCCCAATAAGAAACTGCTCGGCTACGGGGCCGGAGAGCAGTTCAGGGACATGGCCCCCCTGTTCCTCGCGAGCGGCCTGATGGGAGGGGCGGTCTTCCTCCTGGAGAAGCTCCCGCTTCCCGGGATTCCCATGCTCCTGCTGCAGCTTGCGGCTGGAATTGTTCTTTACATCGCCCTCTGCCGCTTATTCAAGGTGGACAGCATGGATTATTGTCTGGAATACATCAAATCACGAAAGAAATGAAAATAGTCATCAGCGGATATGGCAAGATGGGCCATATGATAGAATCGGTCCTGAAAGAAAAGGGGATTGAACTTGCCCTGGCGAGCGAGGACGTCTGCGCCGTGGATCCGGCGCTTGCCCGCGAGTGCGTCTGCATAGATTTTACGACTCCGGACGCATTCCGCAGCAACTATCCTTACCTCGCGGCGAACTTCAAGGCCGTGGTCGTCGGGACTACCGGCTGGGACGACATCCGCGCCCAGGTCGTGGACACTTTCCGCAGGGAAGGCACGCCGATGATATGGTCTTCCAACTATTCCATCGGAGTAGTCGCCGTCTTCGCCGCCCTTGAAAGGATCAGCTCCATCCTGAGGGACAAGGGGTACGAGCCCCGCATCGAAGAAACGCACCACATCCACAAGCTGGATGCGCCCAGCGGGACCGCGAAGAAGATGGCCGCCCTCGTCGAAGAAAACATGGGGAAACTCCCCGGGATAGAGTCCTTCCGCATAGGGGAAGTCCCCGGGACCCATGTCGTGAAGTTCCGTTCGAAGGTGGATGAGATCACGGTCACGCACGAGGCCTTCTCCCGCCTCGGCCTGGCAGAAGGCGCCGTCCTGGCTGCGCAGATGACCGAAGGACTCGAAGGAGTACATGAATTCAAGGATATTATACTGAAATGAAAGAATTCAAAGGATGCGGCACCGCTTTGGTGACCCCCTTCCGCGAAGGGGAAGTGGACTATGAGGCATACGCCTCCCTTATCGATCGTCAGGTGGAGGCGGGCGTGGATTTCCTGGTCGCCCTCGCTACCACCGGGGAGACTCCTGCTCTTAGCTCCGAAGAGAAGGTGGCCCTTTTGAAGCTGACCGCCGGACTTTCCGGGGGCAGGCCCGTCCTCGTCGGCTGCGGATCCAATTCCGTCGCCGGGACCCTTGCGAACATGGCCCTTCTGGACGGCCCCGAAGCTGACGGCTGGCTCGTCGTGGTCCCGTTCTACAACAAGCCCACGCAGGAAGGCATGTACCGCTATTTCAAGGCCATCGCGGAGCAAACTTCCAAGCCCGTGGTCATATACAACGTGCCCGGCCGCACCGGGGCCAACATGACGGCGGAGACCTGCCTGCGGCTCGCCCGCGAGGTCCCGAACATAGTCGCTACGAAGGAAGCCTCGGGCAAGCTGGACCAGATAAAGGCCATCCTCGAGGGTGCCCCGCAAGGGTTCACCGTCCTCAGCGGGGACGATTCCCTGACCCTGCCAGCGATGAAGCTCGGTGCCGGAGGAGTGATTTCGGTCGCCTCCAATATCGCTCCGGCGCAGGTCAGTTCGCTTGTCTCCGCCGCCCGCGAAGGCAAGTGGAAGGAAGCTGAGGAGATTGACTCTGCGCTCGCCCCGCTGTTCAAGGCCTGCTTCGTGGAGAGCAACCCCATCCCCGTGAAAGCCGGGATGGAGGCCCTCGGACTCATGACCGCCGAAGTCCGCCTGCCCCTTACCGAGGCGACCTTGGAGACGAAGAAACTGATATCATCCCTCGTGGCCGCCCTATGAAAATCCTGAGATACTCCGGAGCAGGCAATGACTTTGCCGTCATCGACGGCCGTGGTGAGGACCTCGCCCCTGCAAGGGATGCCGTGAGCTCCCTTTGCGAAGGCCTCGACGGCCTTATCATCCTCAGGGAATCGGCTGCCGCGGATTTTGCCATGGAATTCTACAATCCCGACGGCAGCTCCGGGATGATGTGCGGCAACGGAGGGCGCTGCGTCGTCGCCTTCGCCGACGACCTCGGCATAAGGCCGGCGGACGGGCGGATCTATCGTTTCGAAGCCCCTGACGGCCTCCACACAGCCGAAATACTTTCCCGAGAAGGGGCTCTGAAGACGGTCCGCCTTGCGATGCGTGATGTCAGTGGGCTCAGGGTGCTCCCCGACGGGCTTTTCCTCAACACCGGCACCCGCCATTTCGTGCTCGAAGTCCCTGACGCGGAGGCCGTGGACGTGGATGGCGAAGGCCGCAGGATACGCTGGCGGGAGGATTTCGCCCCGGAAGGGACGAACGTGAACTTCCTCTCCGTGCAGGATGACGGCAGCCTTCGCGTGCGCACGTTCGAAAAGGGAGTGGAAAGGGAGACCCTCGCCTGCGGGACCGGGGTCACGGCATCGGCGATAGCCGCGTTCTGCTTCGGCATAATGCCGTCCTCGACGGAGCTTGCGCCCGGATTCCCCGGTGCGAGGCGGCTCGTCTACCGGGTGCGCGCCAGCGGAGGAGACCTCAGCGTGGAATTCACTCCGGCTTCGCCTGCTCCCATGGTCCAGGCCCCTTGCGAAGTTCCTTCTTTCCATATCGTGGATATTTTCCTTACAGGCCCGGCGCAGATGATCCGGGAATTAAACTGAAGCTATGAAAACAAAAGCCATCATTCTGTTGTTGTCTGTCCTGACGGTATTTTCGTGTGCCCCGGAACCGGCGCCCGAAAAACCGTCCGACCATGGAGGTAACGGGTCCCAGACCCAGCCTTCGGAGACCGTGAAAACCCTTCCAATCTGGTCGTCCGGATCGCAGTACCGTATAGTGTATAACCCTGAAGAGGAAGAAAACAGGGCTTATGTCTATGCCCAGAACCTGGCGGATGCCATAGAAGGAAAGTATGAGGTGGTCCTTCCTCTGGTTGCCGCCGACGCTTCATACCGGCAGGGTGAGTGCGATATCTGCATAGGAGGGACCCCGGCGGCAAAGGAATATCTCTCCGGGGAACGGGACACCTTTGATTACACGATACAGGTCTCCGGAAAGAGCCTTGTCCTTGCCGCCGGCTGTGCATGGGCGCTCAAGAAGGCGACAGACGTTTTCCTCGCCGGATACGTGAATGCGGGGAAAGGGGTTCCGGACGATCTGAAGATCGAAGCCAACTGCCGTGGAGAGCGGCTGCTGGCCCTTGCCCCGGGAGCCAATCTGAGGATACTTGACAACAACATCTGGGCATACAACAAGGACGAGATTCCTGCCGCCTGGCAGAGTCTGGGAGACGATCCGCGCAATTCCTTCCGCAGCCGCCAGTATGCCGGGATGGTCGAAGCCCTGCTCCCGGATGTGTTCGGATGGCAGGAATACGATGCCCCGATGCAGGCCCTGGTAGAGCCGATGATCGCGGCAAAGTATGCCCAGGCGCTGCCCGGCGGTGTCCCGACCCGCATGTGCACTCCGCTGTATTACAACAAGGAAACCGTCGAGCCGCTTCTGGTCCATTACAAATCCTTCCCCGGGGAGTTCAACAACTCCAACAGCAAATCCTACTGCTCCGCGGTTTTCCGCCACAAGGCGACCGGTGTCGCTTTCATCGTCGTGAGTACGCATCTCTGGTGGATGGGAGAGTCTTCGAAACCGGGCAGCAACGCGGCGAGGACATCCCAGGCCCTCATGATAGCCAATGAAGTCGAAGACCTGCTGATAGACCATGACTGCCCGGTCTTCGTGATGGGCGACATGAACTGCAACCTGTCGTCCGATGCGATGAAGGTGTTCACCGGGCGCGGCTACAAGGACTGCGGCCAGTCTGCGACCCAGTTCAGGGACAGTTTCAAAGGCCACCATACCTGCTCGGAGAGCGACGGCTGGGCCTGGTCCCCGCAGCAGAACGACGACTGCGCCACCGCCATCGACCATATCTTCGAATTCAACTGCGGGACCATGGCGTCCGTCCTTACCCACAGGATCGTGACTGCAGGCTTTACCCTAAGCCTTACGGACCACTGCCCCCGTTACGTCGACGTGGCCCTCAAGGCGGGCGGCTCGGCCCCTTCCAATCCTTCCGCCCCGGCCGTGGAACTCTCTTCCGCGGGCACGAGGATACTTTTCATCGGCAACAGTTTCACGAAGGATGCGGTGGAGCACCTTCCCGGCATCGTTGCGGCTTCCGGGTTCAAGGACATCACCATGGCCCATCTTTTCTACGGCGGCAGGACCATACCTGTCTATAACGACTGGACCAAGGCGGACTACACCCTCTATAAGGCGGAGAGCGGGGCGGCTTCATGGACCGAGCACGGCAGCATGGTCAGCATAGCCCAGGTCGCCAAGGCCGGAAGATGGGATGTCATCACCATCCAGGAGCATACGGGAAAGGACCTCGCATGGTCCTGGACGGAGGAAGAAAAGACAGAAATCAACCAGCTGATACGCAAGCTCAAGGCGCTCCAGCCTTCCGCGCACTTCCACTATATCCTGTCCCAGGCCTATCACGACATGGACAAGATCCCAAGCGCCTCGCGCCCGTACATTACGTGGACCGACCAGGCCGGGATGTGGGCCGTGATTGCAGCACAGGGACGCAAGGTGCTGGAAGAGACGGAGGTCGAAAGCATCATCTCCACGGGATGCGCGCTGCAGAACCTGCGCACATCCGGGCTCCAGACGCCCATGGACCTTACCCGGGACGGATACCACATGGATCTGGGAACATCCCGCTACACTGCGGCCTGTACCGTCTACGGCAAACTCATCCAGCCCGTTTCCGGGAAAGGCCTCGACGACAATTCCTTCCGCATAGGGACTTCCAACTACTCATCCGGCCATTACACGTCTCCCGTCACCGACGCGAATGCGCCGGTATGCCGTAAAGCGGCCCTGTACGCCATCGAGAATCCCTTCGAGGTGACGGACATGCACGGGGAGGGCGCTACCACAGGCGGAGATATCGAGCCCTATCCGTTCACGGGCTCCGGTACGGAATCCGATCCATACCTGGTAGGGACGGCGGACGACATGACGGGAATCCCTTCAGTGCTGGCCCTCGGCGGCATCAGGCACTTCAAGATGACCTCGGACATCGATATGGCCCAGGTCGATGACTGGACTCCCGTGGTGTCGCAGGACAAGGCCTACGGCATCGATTTCGACGGGAACGGCCACGTCATCACCGCCTTCCGCTGCTCCGACAAGGAATCGGCGTCCATGTTCGGAATGATTTACGGAAGCGTCCGCAACCTCACCCTCAGGAACTGCAGCGTCAGCAACGGCAGCCAGTGCGCCCTCCTTGCGGTATATGGAGGCGATGCCAGCGGAGTATGCACCGCCACCTTGAGCGGCATCCATGCGGAGAACTGCACCGTCTCCATGACCGGAACCGCCGCTGCGCCCGTCGGCGGCCTGATTGCCAACGCTTACAAAACGACGATGACCGGATGCTCCTTCCAAGGAGAGGTCAGCACTTCCGCAGGTTCCGGCTCCATGTACATCGGCGGCCTTGTCGGGAAAGTCGCCCTTGACGGCGTCAGCCTCTCACGCTGCTGCGCCGACCTGACCCTGACGGTCAAGGGAGGCAGCCAGATAGGCGGACTTGTCGGGAGCTGCGTCACGGCATGCAGCGTCAGCATCACCGACTGCTATACCCGAGGTGAGATCAAGGGCAAAGGCAGCTACATGGGCGGCATCGTCGGCGACCTCACGTCCAATTCGAGCGTCCTGCGATGCTATAGCGCCATGAGCATGCAGGGAGTGTATAATCACGGCGGCATCGTCGGAAGGGCCTCCAATCTGCAGAATCCCAATACTGTGGGTACTTTCGACGCCCTGCTGAACATCAGCGTTGCCAAATGCATTGCCTGGAACGGATCCATCAGCACCACCGGTTCGGGCGAGCGGCCGACGGGCCATTACAGCAGCGGAGCCGTGGTCGGGTTCACCGTATACCGCAACCCCCTGTCGGACTGCATCCGCAGACCGGACATGGTCTTCAACGTGTATGAGAACGCAGCCTACAACAATCTGCAGGACAATGAGAACGTATCTCCCGAAGCACCTCTCGTGAAGCCCTCTGCAGCCACGTACCACTGCCCGTACAACGGCAAGGCCGCTTCCGCCGGGCAGACCCTCCCGCAGGTCGCCGCCGCTCTCGGCTGGCCTTCATCCGTATGGGATATGTCCACGGACTACCCGTCCCTTAGATAAGGCAGGATGCCAAAAAAATCCGGGCTCCGGTCAGACTTGAGGTGAAAGTCAGAAAAAAACGCTATCTTTAACCCCGGTTAGTTAAAAGATTCGTTTATGAAAGTTGCTGTAGTCGGTGCCACCGGCCTTGTCGGCACGAGGATGCTGCAAGTCCTCGAAGAAAGGCATTTCCCTGTTGATGAACTCATTCCGGTCGCTTCCGAAAAGTCGGTCGGAAGAAAAGTCAGTTTCAACGGGCGGGAATGGACTGTCGTTTCCGCCGCGGATGCCATAAAGGCCAGGCCCGCCGTGGCCCTCTTCAGCGCCGGGGGCGGCACTTCCGCCGACCTCGCCCCTCAGTTCGCCGCTGCGGGCATACGCGTGATAGACAACAGTTCCCAGTGGAGGATGGACCCGACGAAGAAACTCGTCGTGCCCGAAATCAACGCCGACGTCCTCACGAAGGACGACTATATCATCGCCAACCCCAACTGCTCGACCATCCAGATGGTCCTCCCCCTCGCTCCGCTGCACAAGGCCTACACCATCAAGCGTATCGTCGTTTCGACCTACCAGTCCGTGACGGGAGCCGGGTACCGCGCGATCAATCAGATGAACGCGGAGCGCGGCGGCGCCGCCTGGGGCAGCTACGATGCGAAATTCCCCCATCCCATCGACCAGAACATCCTGCCGCACATCGACGTCTTCGAGCCCAACGGCTACACGAAGGAAGAGATGAAGATGGTCAACGAGACCCGAAAGATCCTGCGTGACGACACGATACAGGTCAGCGCCACGACTGTGCGCGTGCCCGTGCAGGGCGGCCACTCCGAGTCCGTGAACCTCGAGTTTGAAAAGTCCTACGACCTGCAGGAGGCGGTCGCGCTGATGGCGGCGATGCCCGGGGTCACCATTCAGGACGATCCCGCGAACAACGTCTATCCCACGCCTCTGCATGCCTGGGGCAAGGACGACGTCTTCGTAGGCCGCATCCGCAGGGACTTCTCCGTGCCGAACGGCATGAACTTCTGGTGCGTCAGCGACAATCTCCGCAAGGGCGCGGCCACCAACGCCGTCCAGATCGCGGAAGCCCTGCTCGAGAAAGGATTCTTCGCTTCATAAGCACCGTCCCTGTTATTCTCTAATCCACATATGTACGCCGGCCATCTCTTCAGATGGCGGATACACCAGCGTGAAGTTAAGCGATTCAAGGTCTTCGTCTGTAAGGTCATATCTTGCCAGGACGTCATACTCCCTTTGTACGCGTTCATAATCGCCTTCTTTAGCCGTATCAATGTCCATGACTGTGAATGAAAGATATCCATAATCTGACCGAATTGCTTCACCAAGCCAGGAGACTAATTTTTCAGTTCCAGTTGTTAGAACTATTTTTGATTTTGGGTAGATAATTTTCCACTCGTCTAAACCATGCCGTATCCGTCTGAGTTCACTCAAAGAATCGGCAGGATAAGATAATGTCCATACGACGTAAATTGCTTTCTCACTATTATTGTGGAATGTAAGATAGCGATCCGGACCATACTCGCAAGAAGCAAGTATGAGAATAAACAACAAAGGAATTAACGTTTTCATGTTTCCTCGGGACATAGTACGTTGGGTCTTTTGTAACCGAAATTGTCAGGGTATAACAGAATCAAAAGGCGGATCCATCTCAACGTTCTGCATCTTTTCCGTTGGAGGGAAAGTTAGTGCTTGACTATTACGCATATACTCTATATCTTCGTATGTCAGGATATACTTTTGAGTATAATCATTCTCTATGTTGTCCATAAACGCAGAACCATCAATGTAGGTTCCGTAAATATATTGTTCATAATCTTTTGGGCAATAAATGTATATTGTCAGGGGACATAGATATTCGTAAGATTCTCCAAATATTCCATATGTTACATTGCTGTCCACTAAAAGTTGTGGACGATTATTATAAGGTTTAACATTTAAAACAAACTAAGTTCATCAAAACTATTTTGCTCTTTGACAATATTGTTGTTAGGTACACCAAACAGTTCTTGGAGAGGCGTAGTGTCT
>JAEEGL013634320.1_pt1 | contig 53266 bp, 42 predicted proteins | sample 9134231 | NCBI WGS metagenome assembly JAEEGL01 (sample SAMN16246548, study PRJNA631951) | gut metagenome | biome: gut microbiome; feature: rumen; material: fiber-attached | host: Bos | place: Iran: Karaj | collected 2018-10 | reverse complement strand
GCAAATTTTAGGGGATATGTCAAGCGTTTTTTGAATATTTATTTAATGATTTTAGGATAATAAAAAAGCTGTAAAGCTAGTATTTATCTAACTTTACAGCTTGAGTAGACCACATTGGTACCGTGTATCATTAAACTTGATCCGGAAGGGTATCCTAAGGAGAAGATTGAAGATACAAGGTTGCTTGTACAATTGCTGCGAGATAATGCTATAAATGTACATCTTAAGGAACACATGCATGAACACTTTGCTATCATTGATGATGAAATTGTTTGGTATGGAAGTATGAATCTGTTGTCGCGGGCTAAAGCAGATGATAATCTGATGAGAGTTAAGAGCAAAGAAGCGGCGATTGAGCTGTTGGAAATTACTTTTGGATGAATATTCAATAAGTAAAAAATGATAACGTTAAAGGATAAATCTTCCTATCATATAAAACCAAGCCTATTGAAGCTATAAACTAAATATCGTAAAATATTATTAGCGTTTTCCATACATAAAACCCAGAGTATTTATGAGGGAACCAACATGCTTATAGCTTTAAATATATTAATGTTCATAGCTCCAGCAATCGTTTCACTCGTTATCCACGATTATCTCCGCCATGGAGAAATCAAAAATATTAGAAAAGTCATACTATATATCATTTATTTATTTCTCATAAATTTAATAACCTTTACCATCTCATATATACGAGGCGTAAAAGGCTTTAATTTTGATAACATGTCCTTGTCCTACCGCCTTAAATACATGGGACTAGGCTGCGTCTTTGGCTTCATAATGCCCTTTATCGTATGCCTTGTAACAGAAGACATCATTACAATCGGTGGCTTTTTTAGATATGCCAAAAGGCTATTTATTGATCTGAAAAAGTATATGCCCTACGCTATCTGGGCAGCCAAAGCAGACCTTAGCGCAGAAGTTGCCAGCTCCTATCTTAACTGGATGTGGTGGCTCATTGAACCGATGTGTATGATGATAATATACACCCTTATTTTTGGATATGTCTTTAAGGCAAAAGAAGATTACTTCCCCATCTTCATCTTTATCGGAATAACAATGTGGGGGTTCTTCTCAAGAAGCGTCAAAGGAAGCGTTGATACCGTACGAAACGGTAAAGCCATAATCACCAAAGTCTACATGCCTAAGTACATCCTCTTACTATCTAAAATGTTCGTGAACGGCTTCAAGATGATGATCTCATTCGGAGTCATCCTCGTAATGATGATCGTCTACCAGGTCCCTGTCAGCATAAATCTGATCTGGGTAATTCCTGACATTATAGTTTTATTCCTGTTCACCTTCGGAGTCGGCACGATCATGATGCATTACGGAGTCTATGTCAATGACCTGGGCTATATCACAGAAATTATCCTTCAGATGCTCATGTACCTGACAGGCGTATTTTATTCTGTAGCCAAAAGAATCCCTGCTCCATTCGGCGACATCCTGGAAAATTTCAACCCGGTAGCATGCATGATCTCATCCATGCGTTCGTCACTAATCTACTCGTCGGCACCACAGATAGCCCTCCTTGCAGTCTGGTGCCTGATTTCGTTTATACTCATTGCACTTGGAGTTTTCACCATTTATTACAACGAGAATTCATACGTCAAGGTAATCTGATATGGCAAAAGAATTAGCGATTGAAGTCAAGAATGTCAGCATAAGTTACCGCATTCTAAACAATATTTCCATCAGAAGCTCCCTATTCCACCACAAGACTCGGGACGAAGTATTTGAAGCAGTTAAAAACGTTTCATTTGCGGTTGAAAGAGGCGGAATTCTAGGCATTATTGGAAAGAACGGAAGCGGTAAGTCTACGCTCCTAAAATCAATAGCAGGAGTTTTCGCTCCAAACTCTGGCCAGATTGATCTTCATGGAAATTCTGTATCTCTTATGGCTCTTGGCGTAGGTTTTAAGTCACAACTGACAGGCAGAGACAACATTACACTTTCGGGTCTTCTCCTTGGCTTTTCGAAAAAAGAGATTCAGGCCAAAATGAACGAAATCATAGAATTTGCAGAACTTGGCGACTTCATAGATAAACCGGTCAGAACCTATTCCAGTGGCATGAATTCAAAACTTGCCTTTGCAATAACCGCAATGCTTGAAACAGACATCATGCTCGTGGATGAAGTGCTAAGCGTAGGAGATGAGAGGTTTAAAAGGAAATCTCTTGCAAAGATGAAAGATCTCATATCTGCAAAAGATAGAACAGTAATCATCGTTTCCCATAGTATAGAAACTCTTAAGGAATTCTGTGGGATAGTCATGTGGATGCATGATGGAGAGATGAAAGAAATTGGTGAGCCGGAAGAAGTATTGGAAAAGTATAGATTGTTTATGAGCAAGTAATCAATGATTTGTTTATTGAACATTAGAGATGGTGCAAAATGTCTCCAAAAGTTTCTGTTATTATACCGATCTATAATTCAGGCAAATATTTAAAACAGTGCTTAGACAGTGTTTCAAATCAGGATTTATCTGATATTGAAATACTGTGTATTGACGATGGCTCAATTGATAAATCTCCAGACATTTTGGATGAGGTAGCTAGGAATGACGAGCGATTCATTGTAATTCATCAACAGAATCAGGGCGCCGCTGCAGCCAGAAATCTTGGCATAAGAAAAGCGCAAGGGAAGTATATCATTTTTATGGATTCCGATGACTATTATCCAGACAACGATGTACTAAGTGCACTTTATAATGCAGCTGAAAAGTATAACGTTAAAGCTGCAGGCGGAGTATTTGGAGAAATTGATGATAAAGGAAACATAAGGTCTGGGAGTGATTTTAAAGAAGCCTCGCTTTATGGCAATGATTTTTCAAAAGAGGAAATTATAACGTACAAAGACTGGCAATTTGATTATGGTTTTCAACGTTTCCTATTTGATAGAAAAACAGTTACAGATGGTGATTTTTCATTTCCGAATCTTGCATTTTTTGAGGATCCACCATTTTTGGTAAAATTCTTATCCGCTATAAAAGAATTTGTCTCTATTCCAAAAGTTTCATATATATACAGAGTCGGACATAAAGAGAACAAATGGGATAGAAAAAAAACACTAGACTTGCAAAACGGCCTTTTTACTAATCTTGCATTTGCAAGAAACAATGGTTATAGAAAGCTTTATAATCTAACTTTGTTTCGATTAACAGAAGAATATAGAGACGCTTTTGATTATCATAAAAAGATTCTTGCAGAGTTAAATGAGAATGCATATAAGAAGCAATATCTATTTGGACGCTGTAATAACAATAGCTATAAAAAAGTTATAGAAGTATTTGATCCTGAGCGCGGGCGTGAAGCTTGCTCGCTCTCCTATAAAATTGGAATGGGTATTACTTTTGTTCCTAGAAAGATTGTTAAATTGATCAGAACTATGACAGCACGCTGAAAAGGAATCATACTATGAGCAATTCGTATGCTGAAAAAAAGTATACATATAAAGTTTCAGTTGTGACGGCTGTTTATAATGTACAGAAATATGTTGCGGAGATGATAGAAAGTATTATAGCTCAGACTATTGGAATCCGTAACATTCAACTAATCTTAGTTGATGATGGCTCAACAGATGATTCTGGAAGTATCTGTGATTCATATGCCAGGAAATATCCGAATAATATATTTGTATTTCATAAGCGTAATGGCGGAGTATCTAGTGCACGCAACTATGGAATAGACCACGTTGATGGAAAGTACGTAAATTTCTGCGATGCTGATGACAAGCTGAAAAGTGATGCTTTAGAAAAAATGTACGCCTATATTGAAGAAAAATCAGACATAATCGATTTAGTTTCGATTCCACTGATCTTTTTTGGCGCTAAAGAAGGTGAGCATCCATTAAATTATAAGTTTGAGAAAACTGGAATAATTGACTTAAAAGAGCGATACGATTGTATTCAATTGCATACCAATAGCGTATTGGTAAAGACTGAAAAGATAATTAAATTTGATGAGCAGTTGTCATTCGCAGAAGACGCTAAGTATATAAATAATATCCTTCTTGAAAAAATGCAATATGGAGTTATTAGTGATACCTGTTGTTACTATAGAAAGAGGGAAGATGGAAGTTCTGCATTAGATACAGGAAGAAATAAAAAAGAATATTATATTCCCTACATGGAGAGATTTATCTTTGATTTAATCAGAAAGTCTCAAAAACAAATGGACATTGTTCCTAAGTTTGTACAGTATATATGCCTTTATGATTTAAATTGGAGATTTGGTATATATCCTTGTGTTCAACCTGGTGTACTTAATGAAGATGGAAAAAATAAATATATTGAACTTATAAAAGAAGTATTACGTCATATTGAAACAGAAGTTGTACTGAAAAGCGATATTCTTGATTGCTACAAATGGGCTATTGTGAGCTTAAATGAAGGGAAAAGTACAGATGAAGCGGCTTATAAATCCTTACATGATCAAATAACACAGGCAGAAGATTCTACAACTGGTCATCTAGAACTATATTCTGTATATTTGGATTTTATCAATTTCTATGAAAATAGTATTGCGCTTGAGGGATATGTAAAAAGCCCCCTCGATACAGATAAATTGCAGCTTTATTGCACTTTTGACGAGAACATTACAAAGAATTATGCACAATTACATGCAAGAAAAGATAAATGCGACTATTTTCTTGATGAAGTTTTAATTTATTCTACACAATTTGAGGCGACAATTCCTTTTAGTACTGAATCAATACGTAATCTGACATTATATCTTGAAATAAAAGGGCAAGTACTGAGACTAGAGAAGTGTTATTTTAACAAATTTTTTCCACTTTCTCATGAGCTTAATAACTCATATCTTTATAAGAATGGAATCCTTTTTACTTGGAATACTAATGGATTTGAGATAAAGAAAAAGGTTCATAAAATAAAAGTTTTACAAAAAGAAATCAGATTGCTGGCTGAACTGGCATCAGATAAGGATGTTATGGTGAAGCGGGCAGCGATATCAAGAACTATATATCATTTCCTGAAACTATTTAAACGGAAAAAGATATGGATCATAGGAGACAGGACTACTAGAGCAGATGACAATGGAGAAGCATTCTTTAAGTATATGAATGAATGTAAAAAGAATCATTCTATAAAGATATATTTTATGCTTAATAAAACTTCTCCTGATTATGTGAGAGTATCACGAATAGGTAAAGTATTGGATTTTAATACTAATAAATATAAGATCATGACTCTTTTATGTGATCTATTTGTGTCTTCACAAGGCGATGATTGGGTTTTTAATAGATTCTATTCTATGGCATATGCATATAAGGATATCATGTACAGCCAAAAGTTTGTTTTTCTTCAACATGGGATAATAAAGGATGATCTGAGTAGATGGTTGAATAGATACAATAAAAATATATCATTATTTATCACATCTACTTTAAGGGAGTATAACTCTATTCTGGAATATGATTATGGATATTCTGAAAAGCAAGTAAAACTGACAGGACTTCCGCGATATGATTCGTTGTATGACGATTCGAATAATCGAAAAATTATTACAGTCATGCCAACTTGGCGGGCATATTTGGTAAATGGTTTTGATGCCAAGACGGACTCGAGAGCATTAAATAGTGGCTTTGTTGACAGTACATACTGTGCAATGTACAGAAGCTTGTTTACTAACGACCGGTTAAAGAAGTCTTTAAGGGATAATGGGTACGTGCTTCAGCTTATGTTTCATCCTACAATGCCTAGAGAATGTATGGATTATTTAAATATAAGTGAAGATATGAAAGTATTACCGAGTAATGCCAGATATTGCGACATATTTGCCAGGTCTAATTTGGTGATAACAGATTATTCGTCTACTGTATTTGACTTTGCTTTTTTGAATAAACCGGTACTCTATTATCAAGCTGATAAAGATGAGTTTTTCTCAGGTAAGCACTCTTATGATAAAGGGTATTTTGATTATGAAAGAGATGGCTTTGGAGAAGTTACCTATGATGTTGAACAGCTTGTGGACTTGGTTATTGATTACATAGAACATGGTTGCATGATAAAAGAAAAGTATAGGAAAAGAATAGAAGAAACATTTTATTATCATGATACAAATAACTGTATAAGGGTATATGAACAGATACAAAATCTAATACTTGAAGAATAAATGGAGCACAAGAAATGGGCGTAAAGACAGTTCAAAAAAATGGATATAAATACAAAGTTTCTGTGGTTACGGCTGTATATAATGTTCAGAATTATGTTGATGAAATGATTGAAAGTATCTTACATCAGACCCTTGGAATAAAGAATATTCAGCTGATTTTGGTTGATGATGGTTCTACAGATGACTCCGGGATCATCTGTGATTCATATGCGAAAAAATACCCAGGTAACATTTTTGTATATCATAAGGAAAATGGTGGAGTATCTAGTGCACGTAACTATGGAATGGAACATATTGAAGGTAAGTATGTTAATTTTTGCGATCCAGATGATAAGCTAAAAAGTGATGCACTGAAAAAGATGTACTTATTTTTGGAAAAGAATAATGAATACATTGATGTTGTTTCTATTCCTATGCGCTTTTTTGGCAATAGGAAAGGCGATCATAAGTTGAATTATAAGTACAATTCTACAAGGATAATTGATTTACAGAAAGAATATGAGTGTATTCAATTGTCTGTTAGTAGTGCAATGATAAAAAGAGAATGTTTGATAAAATTTGATGATGAGCTTTCTTTTTCTGAAGATTCGAAATTTATTAATGAAATACTTCTCAGTAAAATGCGATATGGTGCTGTTAGCGACACATACTATAGTTATCGAAAAAGAAAAACGGGAGATTCATTATTAGATATCTGTCGAAGTCATCCAGGATATTACAATATAGCAGTGAAAAAATTTGCTCAGGCGTTGATACAACTATCATATAAGAAGTTAGGTAGTATTCCTAAGTTTATACAGTTTACATGTCTATACAATCTATATGGGAAAATCAAAGCAAATCCATTAGTTCGAGGTGATTTGTTAAATGTTAATGAAATAGAAGAGTATGTACAGAGTTTAAAAGATGTATTGAGATGTATTGATCAGGAAGTGGTCTTAAAAAGTAGTATTCCGGATAGCTATAAATGCGCAGTTATAAAAAATAATAATCTAAGCGAATATAAATTAAGCTACACAGAACAAACTAGTGAGCTCAGACAAATAGTGGGAGATTGCAAGTTCTGCAATATTGGTTTATATCCTGCTTTCTTTGAGTTTATTCATTTTAATAATTCAGATATACAGTTAGAAGGCTATGTAAGGGGATTTCTTCCTTCAGGTGCTTTTAAATTATATTTTGCATTTGATGGTGATTCCGAAAAATATTATGCAGATTTGCATGAACGTAGTAATAAATGCGATTACTTTCTTGGTGAAGTGATAACATACGCAACTCAATTTACCATATCAGTGCCTATAGAGAAGAGAAATTCTTCTAAACTCTGTTTATATCTGGATTATAATGGGAAATCAGTTAGATATGAAAATATTAAATATGCGAAGTTTTTTCCTCTTTCTGAAAAACTCCCGAACTCATATTTCTACAATAAAGGGGTATTAATACAATCGTATAAAAATGGAATCTGTTTTAATAATGATGTTTCCCAAACGAGGTTATTTAAGTGCGAAATTAGTTTGCTTTGGGAGCTTATTAGAAGTGAGGATAGATATGTTAGAAGAGGAGCTTTGGCCAGAGTGGCTTATCGTATTCTAAAAGTTTTCAAAAGAAAGCAGATTTGGATTATTGGTGATAGACCTGGGAGAGCAGATGATAATGGTGAAGCTATTTTTAAGTATTTGTGCACAACGGTTAAAAATCCGAATATTACTCTCTTTTTTATGCTTAATAAAGCTTCAGATGATTTTGACAGAGTTTCAAAGATTGGCAAAGTTGTTGACTTCCATTCAATAAAATATAAGTTGCTGGCATTATTATGCGATGCTTTTATTTTTTCACAAGCTAATGACGGGATGTTTAATAGGTTTTACTCTTTGGGCTTTATTTATAAAGATATTATGTATTCTCAAAAATTTGTTTTTCTTCAACACGGCGTTATAAAAGACGATTTAAGTAGATGGTTAAATCGTTTTAACAAGAATATAGATATATTTGTTGTTTCTACCCAAAAAGAATATGAGTCAGTCTTGGAGTGCAATTATGGATATACAGAAAAACAGGTTAAGCTTACAGGGTTACCTAGATATGACTATCTATATGATGACTCAAATAATAAAAACGTTATTACTATTATGCCGACTTGGAGACAATATCTTGTAGGAAATTATGATTTACTGAATGACACAAGAGTGGTTCTTGATAACTTTGACAAGACTGCGTATTGTTTGATGTATAAGAGACTTTTTAACGATTCAAGATTGTTTAGAGCGTTAAAAGAAAATGGTTATGAGATTCAGTTAATGCTCCATCCGGCAATGCCTAGAGAGTGTATTACGTATTTTGGAATTAGTGATGAAGTTAAGATTTTGAATCTAAATACATGTTATCGTGATATTTATGCTATGTCTAAAATGGTGATAACTGATTATTCATCAGCAGTTTTTGATTTTGCATATTTGAAGAAACCCATACTATATTATCAAGCAGATAAAGATGAGTTTTTTTCTGGTAAACATATTTATGATAAAGGGTATTTTGATTATGAAACAGATGGGTTTGGAGAAGTGGCTTATGACGTAGAAAAGCTTGTGGATCTTATAATTGAGTACATAAATAATGGATGTGTTTTAAAAGAAAAGTATTTGAAGAGAATTAATAATACTTTCTATTACCATGACAAGAATAATTGTGCTAGGGTGTATGAACAATTATTGAGACTTAACTAAACAATGCCTTTTAGGAAGAAGATATGACATTTTAATTGAATGTTCATAGTGTGATAAAGGATGTGTGGAATGTTAAGAATACTTAGCGTATTGATGTTTATTATTCCTTCTTTAGTTTCATTTGTAATACATAATTATTTGAGCTATGGAAAAATAGAACTAAAAAAGAAAATTACATATTTGGGAGTTTACATAGTCCTAATAAATCTCTGCACCTTTTTTGTAAGTTATATAAGAGGAGTCAAGGGGTTCAGATTTGAAGATATGACTGTTTCTTATAGATTAAAATATATGGCATTAGGGTGTCTTTTTGCTTTTGTTGTGCCATTTTTTGTTAATTATTTGACCAACAAAGCGAAGAAGATCAATATGCCGAATCAATTCGTAGATAATATACACTGGTATATCATGGTTAATGCCATTTTACTCTTTATAGCTTGTAGGGGAATATATATAAGCTTTTTTATGAACAGTGTTAATAGATCTCTTTGGCTTGATGAGGCATTTCTTGCATCATCATTTAGTCAACGTTCATTCTTGGGTATTTTCCTAGACGGTGAATTTGAGTATTTACAATCTGCGCCTTTGATTTGGTTATGGTTTGAGAAGGGGCTTTCAATTGTATTTGGTAATACACCTTATGTCCTGAGGATAGGGTCTGTTATCAGCTTCATTGTTGTAATAATCGCATTATCTTTTGTGCAGCTCTATTTTTTTCATTCTAAATTTCCTTTTGCCGCAGCAGCAATAATTTCAAATACTCCTATTATTTTGAAATATTCTAATATGTTTAAACCTTATATGGCGGATTGTCTTGTGACATTGATTGCTGTTATTTCTTGGGGATTATATAAAAAAGAGAGAATTAGCGATAAATGGTTGGCAATTATATGGATGGGATTACTATGGTGTTCACAACCGGTGTGTTTTATGATAGGGGGAATTTGTCTATCTGAATTCATATTCTCATGTATTCATAGAAATAAAAAAGATATTTTAAGAATAATTATTATAGGAATCTTTGTTGGAATAAGTTTTACAATTTACTATTTTGCATGGATTAGTAGAATGACTTCTATATCAGATATGCAAGATTGGTGGAGCTCATATTTCTTTCCTTTTATTCCTGGATCTTTAGCAGAAGTTCGTATTGGAATTGACTTATTATTAAATCAGGTTTTTAAAAATTTTGATACTTCTTATTATTTCGTTTTGGCTTTATCTATAGGTGGGATATTTTATTCGTTTAAGAAAAAGGATTCATTGTTTAGCGGATTATATTTTGGCCTGTTGATTGCTCTCTTTGCATCTTGTCTACATATGTATCCCATTCAAAGTAGGCTTTGGTGTTTTAGTTATCCCGTGTTGGCTTTGGTATCATTTTCTACACTGGAAGCAGTTGCTCAAAAGAAACCAGTATTTGAAGGTGTGATTGCGCTTATAATGCTGATAATGGTGATAGGAAATACTGGATATAAGAATTATTCGGATATTTCTAACGTATATATTAGCGGTGAAGAACTTGGCTTGGAATTAGATTATCTTGCGACTCATATGAAAACAGATGATATGGTTTATGTTTTTAGTTATAGTCGCCCTGCATTTGAGTATATAAATGGCTATGGGAATATAAACTTTGGAGGTGGAATTAATAATGTGTTTTTTGGTGCACCAATAGTTGGAGATAAATGTGAATTTGATCTTGATTACGAGGTAGAAAAGATAATTTCACACCCTAAAATATGGATTGTATCTTCAAATAGAGGGCGCGAATACTTTTCGGATCTTGTGCAAGCTATGAATGAAAATGGTTATTTAGAACTAATTGATTATCAGTACAATTCTCCTCTCTGGTATTATTGCAATTCATTGAATGAAGTTAAAAAGCACTTTACAATGACGATTTCAAAAAATGTAGTTATCGATAATGTTTGGAACGAATCTATTATTCATATAGAAAATGATGGAGAGGCTTACCTTAACAATCCATACGAAGATATTTTCCTTATAGAGAGGCGGAGTGGTAAGGTTTATCCGATTAAAGAGTTAATTGCTCCGGGTGATGGAATAGATATTGTTGTTCGTTACCATAATAATGAAGAACCGGAATATATTCTTTGTGGCCAATATGGAAAGATTGCCAATGATGACACAATAAAAATTACAGAAGAAATGATCACCACTTTTTAGTTTTGAATGATGATGAGGTAAGCGAATGATGCACCTAAGTAATGTCAATAAAAAAAACAATAATTGTAATTTCAATTATGAACGATTAAAGATTTGGAAGTTTTGCTTTTTTCTATTATTTATTTTTATCCAAATTTGCGTTTGTATAAAAATAGCCGAAAAGAAAAACGTTGTTTTTTGTGATGAAATCTATTCATATGGACTGGCTAATAGTGAAGATTATTCGCGTTTAAATTATACGTCATTTCATGATTATTCAGATAGCAACTGGGTATCTAAAGATTATTATTTGAATTTTGTTTTGGTAAATAGAGACACCGACCTTTCATTTAAAGCTCCGTATGTTAATCAAGAAAGTGATGTTCATCCCCCTCTCTATTATTGCTTGCTTCATTTTGTGTGCTTTCTATTTGCAGGAAGCTATACTAAATGGATTGGAATAGGTCTCAATTTGTTTGTTTTATTTTTTTTGGATATCCTGCTTTATTATATTGCTGATTATATATTTGACAGGAATTATACTGATACTGTTTTAGCTGTTGCTTTGTGGTCATTCTCAGCTGCAGGGTTGTCTAATATTTTATTTATTCGAATGTACCTACTTCTAACTTTTTTTATGTTGGCATATATAGCTATCCATATACATATTATTAAGAGAAAGAGATGTTCGACAAGAGATCTTTTATTATTATTTACCTGCGTGATTGTTGGTGGATTAACCCACTATTATTTTTATGTATATGTGTTTTTCTTTTCCATACTTATTGGTATATATCTATTATTTACCAAGAAAATAAAACTGTTCGCAATTTATTATATTGATCAGTCAATGGCGTTTTTATTAAATCTTTTGATTTTTCCAGCTACTTTTGCACATGTTTTTAATAGAAACAGAGGAACGGAAGTTCTTGATAATTTGGGTGGTAGTAATAGGGAGGAGTGTTTCGAATACTATTGTGACAAAATCAATAAATCTTTTTTTGCTGGAACTATCAAAGTATTTGTAGTAATAGGTGTTATGTTAATTCTTTACAGGGTATTTCTTAATATAATTGATGAATGGATTGGAAAAAAACGTATGGAACGGGACTGCCCATTTGATGGTGACATATATAGAATAATAATCAGTACGATTATAATTCTATCAGCACTTGGATTTGCATATGTTGCTATTGTTGGTTCTGGATTTATGCAAAACAGGTATATTTATCCGATATATCCCTTTTTTTCGTTAATAGTTATTGCTTTTTTTCGCAAAATAATTAGTAATATTATTTCTCAAAGAGTGATTAAGGCATTGGCTAAAGTTGTTTTAGTGACTGCGATGTGTATTGGTAGTATAAGAATATACCATATAGATTATTTCTATCCGGATTATCCAGCGATAGAAGAAAAAGCAAATACAGTTAAAGGATATGATTGTCTTCAGTATTTTGGTAAGCGTTGGGTGGATTTGTATGGAGCATTTGATCTTAAAATGCTATATGATGAGTCATATTTCTTTAATGACAATGATATTCCGAATATGCAAGAAATTCTAAATAAAAGAAAATCTCAAGATAATTTGGTGGTTAGTTTTTCTGAAAAATGTTCTGAAGAGACGGTAGACAAGGTAATGCATCAGATAATGGAGGTTACGGGGCATACGGATTATCAATTAGTTTACAATTATTATTTGCAAGTATATGAATTGAAATGATTCAAATTGTGACTTGCTGTTTTAAAGGTACGAATAAAAAAGGGGGCAAATATGCTTAATATTAGATCATTTATTAATTTCTTCTTTGTTCCAGTTATCGCCTATTATTTACTTTGTAAGAAGTATGATAAAAAGTTACAACCGAATTTTGAATCTATCATTATTTATATAATATTGGTTTGCTTTAATATACCTTTGACAAGAGTAATTACTTTTGCTTTGCGCATTTCTGTGGGCAAGAACATTGAGGCTGATTCAAGTTACTATACAGTTGCAGCGCTCGTTTCAGCTGCACTTATGCCGACTTTGTACGATTTAGGTAAGAAAATAAAGAGAAATGACAAGGATAAGTGATTTAAAAACAATAAGGATTTTAAGTATAAAAATACCACGCGAAATTTATTTTATATCCTCTTAATTTTAGTATGTACTACTCCGATAAACAAAAGTGTCGGTCGTTGGGAACGATATTTAGGCGAGTGAACAGATATATGTAAAATGGATAATGAAATGTTCAAAAAGTCGAAATAAGATTGATTAATAAATTAAATATCGTAAAATATATGTATGCGGTTATTGAATTTGTTTCTGGCAAATTCGAATTCAATTGATCACATAGAATTTCCTTAACCTAAGCATTTTGTTTATTGAAAGGAGAGAGAACTATATGAACATGAAGTTCGTAAAGAGAATCTTTGCTGTTTCTATGGCAGCAACAATCCTGGTAGTACCAGTAGTAGCAGGCGCAGCTACCAAGCCGGCAGCTCAGATCGCTGCAGAGGAAGCTGCAGCTAAGGCTGAAGCTGAGCATGAAGAGTATGCTCAGGAAATTGAAGAGAAGACAACATCAAGCTCAACAGCTGCGATCAATGGCGAGACTGTTAAGAGTAATGTTGCAGGAACTGTTGATGTTACTAATTCAGATTCTATCAATGCTTTCGTACTGAATTCATCAGGTGATAAGACTCCTGGTGATAAGCAGGTTGTATATTCTAAGACAGCAGCAGAGTCACCGGCAGCTTTTGCATCAGCTGAGGGTGCAGCAACTGCTATCGGCGGAACTATAGTTGGTGATGCACTTAATGCAGATATCAACCTCCAGAATGGTGGCGATGCAGAAATTATCATTAAAGACCTTCCTGAAGGCGAAGTTAAGATCATCCAGGTTGGCGATAACGGAGAAACAAAAGTTCTTGATGCTACAGTTAAGGGTGAAGCTACAACAACTACTACAGTTGACGGCGTAACAAGATCTGCAAAGGGAACAGCTATTACATTTGCACCATCAAATGGTCATTTCACATATTTCGTAGTTGTACTTTGATCACACTAAGCATAATGCGGAGCAGTATCGCAAGCTGCTCCGCTTTTTTTAGATTATATGCTCCGGAGAAAGGAAACTTCCGTGAGAACTTTTCTTAGATCCAGACATCTTCTTATATTTGTTTCTATTATAATCTTATGCATATGTTTAGGCGGTATAGGTAGTATATACAGCTTTTGGGCTTATCCTGATGAATTTGGTTATTGGGCACCTGCAGCAGGTTTTAAGGGGTATGACTGGTCACAGGTAGCATCAATAGGCTCCTACTATTCTTATGGATACAGCCTTGTATTATATGTTTTTTTATCTTTATTCAAAGACGGAATAATGGCGTATAGAGCTGCGATAGTCTTTAATTCTCTTTTGTGTATCGTAGCGGTATGGATATTGTATTGTTTTATTCGTGAGATTAGAAGTATCGAAGGGATCAAGAATAGCAATAAAATAGATGTTTTTGCCGCTATTACCGGTTCTGTTGCAGTTTTATATCCTGCATGGTCTTTATATTCTCAGAGCACTATGTCTGAAAGCCTTATCAGCTTTCTGTTTATATTAGTTTCTTTTCTCATGTACAGATTTTTGAAAAAACCAGGGATTTTAAACGGAATATTATTGGCTGTGTTTTCTCTGTATATGTACCTTGTACATATGAGGATGATAGGGACAGTTATTGCAATTGTTATTACAATACTTATTTTTGCTTTTTGCTCAGATAATCGGAAGATCAAAATAGGGGTAGGGGTTATCTTAATAGCTTTAGTAGTGGTATTTGCATTAAGTTTTTTATTAAAAAGTCATATCGTTTCAGAAATTTATTCTTTTACATCAGATGATACTCTAAATTGGAATGATTATAACGGACAGCTGCCCAAGATAATCAAGCTCTTTTCACTTCAGGGGATAGTTCATATGCTTGAGAATATTGCGGGTAAGGTTCTTTATATAAGTCTTGCAACTTATGGTCTTGGATTGTGGGGAATTTGTGCTGTTTCTGTAGGATTCGTTAAGGGAATCAAGGCCCTTAAAAGAGAAGGTAGTAAGAGCATAGCTTTGTTTGATATATATGTATTTCTTGCAATTCTTATGCAAATTGGAATTGCGGTTATATATCTTATTGATAGCCCTTCTGAAGATAATTCAAGGTTAGATCTTCTGCTTCATGGAAGATATACGGATATGCTGATTCCAATACTTGTTGTCTATGGAATATATGCAATCTATAACAGCAAGCGTCCGGTGATATTAACAGGGATCATATCCATTATTGATGCCATACTGATGTTTCCAATTCTTGCAGTTATCGAAAGAAATAATACCCATATGGATGAGCTTCAGGGTTATACCATGGTAGGGGTTAGCTATATGCTCTCGCCTTCGGATACTGATTCTGAATCATTTGTGGTAAGGGCAGTGATATTCGGAATAGTGGCAACATGGGTTGTATGTCTTTTTATTCTTTTTTCAAGAAAACTAAAAGAACCTGCCATTATGTCAGGCATCTTGCTGATTCAGATGGCACTTTCTGTATATACCTGTAATAACTATTTATATTCCATACAGCCTTCAGTTTATACGGACATACTTCTTACGCAGAGAATAGAGTCAGTTATAGATGATACTACAACTGAACTTGAAGATAGTAATACGGATATTGCTCAGCAAAGGCAGATAATTCATATATACGAAGGCGACATTCAGTATATCGAAATAGTTCAGTTTAATTTAAGAGACAGGGTTATAGATGTTATTAACGCTGAGAAGGATACATGCAATGTAGAGGCTCTTCCTTCTGACGCGATAATAGTAACGCAGGCAGATACTGTATATGATGAAGAGCTTAATATAAAGTATGATACAGCCAAATCATATGGGCATTTGAACTTATATTTTAATAAGTGAAGATTGATGACATAAGTTTTTTAAACTTCTTTGGGCACCTGAAAATTTGACCACTCAAAAAGAGAGGATTAATATGTTCATATTTAGGGAAAAAGAAGATTCTTCAATATCAAAAAGTACATGGTTTCATATGTCGGTATTACTGGCTTCTTTATCAATGATTTCTTTATCTATAGCTTTATGCATGATGCTTGTCATGCCATGTTTAGGTATCGTAGCACATGCGTCTGTCAGCGGAGAAGTTATACAGGTAGTATCGCAAACGCATGCCTATACAGAGCCTGACATGGAGTCTGAGATCATGCTGGATCTGAATGTCGGAGATGTTGTATTTGTGACAGGAGAAGAGGGCGATTTCTATGTGATCTATTACAAGACGCTGACAGGCTATGTTCCCAAGTATGCTATAGATGGTACTGAGGCTCCGTCTTCAGTTACTGATGTGTCGATCAATCCTGATGCTGCATCTCTTGCGTCATCGTATAGGCTTGAAATGGAAGAAAATAATAAGGCTGTAACTCAGGAATTACAAGACCAGGAAGAATACAATGAAGCCTTGGAAGAATATCTGGAGCAGCAGAAAAGGAGAGCGAGAAATAAGATCATATGGATAGTAGTAATAGCACTCTTGTGCTCTGGGATGATTGCTGTAAGTGTTATAGTTGTTATTCGTGGTAAGAGCGATGATACAGAAGATGATGATTCTGAAAAAGACAATGACAATAATGAAAATTAGTAATGATCGTTTTTTACAAACTTTTTTTGGAAATTAGGTAACATCGAAAAAAGAATATTCGTTGTGTTTTTCTAAAATAGTTGGAGCATTATTATGAAATTGATAATTCAGATACCTTGTTTCAACGAACAGAATACTCTTTTAACAACCCTTAATGACCTCCCTAATCACCTTGAAGGTATTGATGAGATAGAATACCTTATCATTAATGACGGTAGCCTGGATGAGACTACTAAGGTGGCATGGGACTGGGGGGTTAATTATATTGTCAATTTTACCCAGAACAAGGGACTTGCAAAGGGCTTTATGACAGGCATCGATGTCTGCCTTGAGAATGGAGCGGATATTATTGTTAATACTGATGCAGACAATCAGTATTATGGTGAAGATATAGAAAAGCTGATAAGGCCTATTCTTGATGGGAAGGCAGATATAGTAATTGGTGAAAGGCCTATTGATCAAAATGAAGATTTCTCTTTTCTAAAGAAAAAGCTGCAGCACCTTGGCTCGTGGGCGGTACGTCAGGCTTCAAACACGAGCATACCTGATGCTCCGTCAGGCTTTAGGGCTTTTTCCAGAGAAGCGGCGCTTAAACTAAACGTTGTTAATGATTATACCTATACTCTTGAAACTATAGTACAGGCAGGACGTGAGAAGATACCTATCGTATCGGTTCCGGTCAGGGTTAATAAGGCGCTCAGGCCTTCAAGACTTTCACGGACGATGTGGGATTATGTCAGGACTTCTATGCTTACGATACTTAGGGCATATCTGATATATAAACCACTAAAGTTCTTCCAGTTTCTGTCTTTGTTCCCGACTATTCCGGGACTACTTGTGTGGATAAGGTTCTTTTATCTATATTTCAGGTATGGTGGGGCCGGACATGTTCAGTCGCTTATCATCGGTTGTACCTTGATCATTATAGGCGCTATCTGTCTGATGATAGGAATTCTTGGTGATACGATTACCGCTAACAGGAAGATACTTCAAGACACCCAGTACCATACGAGGAAGATGTACTACGATGGCGTTAAACAGGCCGCTTTGAAGAGACACGAAAAGTGCATGATATATTACAGATGAGGTGATGATGCGCCTATGGGACAGCCCTTCTTTTTGGAGATGATAAAAGATCGGAAAGTTGCATATATTACGGTCAAGAATGCAGACTATATCAGAACGCTCCAATTCGGGAGACAGTTGAAGCAGTACGCGTCTGAAAGCATTGTAGTATCTTCTGAAAAAGGTAATCCACTGACAAGGTCATTAGATATAAGAAAAAAGATCAGGGATATAGATTTAAATTATTATGATGTTGTTATAGCGGGTTTTCTTCCTCAGCTGATTTGGAAAGATATTAGAAAAAGGCTTAGTGCAAGCAGTTCTGATAGGTTTAATAGGACTGTGCTAGTTGCAGATATGTTTTTGTCTTTATATGACACAGTTGTTTTGGACAGGAAGCTTTTTAGTCGGAGCGGGCTTATAGCGGGCTTATGTAAGAAACTTGATAAGCTTGTGGTTAATGATGCTTCACTTATCATTACAGATACTAAGGCAGATACGGAATATTTCATTAATGAGTTTTGTGAGAGTAAAGCGGCATTTGAAACTTTGTATCTGGAAGCTGATCCAGAACTTGTGAACATAGATGATGGGATTAAAGAATATCTCTATGAAGACAGTGATATTGAAGCTTGTGGTTTAAAAAACAGTGACATTGAAGGCGATAGTTCTGAAGGCAGCTTTATATCTGATGTCACTCATGCTAATAAGATTCTTTATTTTGGAACAGGGCTTCCGCTTCAAGGTACAGGCTATGTTGTAGATGCTATGAAGATTCTTTCGGAAGAATGTGGCTGTGAATGTGTATATATTGGCGGCGATAGATACCTTACTTCAAAGCAAAAAAAGGTACTTAGAAGTGCAAATATCACTTATTACAAATATATGCCGCAGGCAGATCTGTATAAGCAGATAGCTGGTGCAGATATATGTCTTGCAGGTCATTTTGCTCCTGATATAGATAAGTCTGACCGAACGATACCCGGCAAGGCTTTCATATATGAGCTTTATAGCAAGAAGATGATACTTGGGGATACCAGGGCCAATCACGAGATCTTTTCCCCAGATGAGAGGCACATTTTTGTAAAAAGAGGAAGTGTTAAGGCAATAGTTGAAGCAGTCAGGTCAGTATATGGGGGCGGTAATGAAGGAAGCTGATAATAAGCTGTGCGTATCAATGATTCTTCCCATATATAATGTCAAAAGATGTCTATCAAGATGTCTTGAGAGTATATTGTCTCAGACTATGCCTCTGGATAAGTTTGAGGTGATTCTTGTAGATGATGGTTCAACTGACGGATCTGATTCTATCTGTGATGAGTATTCCAACGCATATGAAAATATCAATGTGATCCATAAAAAAAATGGTGGCGCAGCTTCTGCCAGAAATGCAGGACTCCTTGAAGCAAAAGGAGAATATATAGCATTTGTAGATCCGGATGATTATTTGGATGCCGATTATCTGAAGATTCCATATGAAGAAGCTTATAAGACGGAAGCAGATATCGTCATTTTTGATGCGATAAAAGAATATCCGAAAGATAAAGGCGCAGGTGATCGTAATAAGAATAAGGATGTAGATAAGAGCAATACGGCGCATTTTCTTTGGCATTCGAAAAAAGGTTTTGTAACAGCAGATCCGGAAGATATTATGTCCATGAGATGTCAGGTCCTGTACCCATATATGAATGCACATGCCTGTGGAGAGGATTTCTTTAGAAATATCCCCCTTGCAGCTCCCTGGGATAAGCTGTATAGGAAATCTTTTCTTGATGAAAATGATCTTAGATTCTCAGAGGAGCTTAAAGTTCTCGATGATATGTGCTTCAATTTTGTTGCCTTTGGAAAAGCTAAGAAGGTGAGCTATGTACCTGTAACTCTGTATCATTATCAGATATGGGAGAATTCGATCACTAATAGCTATAAGGCTGACAGAGATATGAAGGATAAAGAAGTGTTTGATTTTCTTTTGAATCAGATTCGCAAGGAATCTGACGAAGGAGGTATTGTATCTGAAAAGTCTGTTACGCAGGCTTATTATGCTCGTGTTATAAAGAGTTTTGCAATTAGTCTTAGACTTTGCTTTTTCAATAACAACAATCCAATGGACATAAAACAAAAAAAGCAGGCTGTGCGGAGACTTATGGATGAAAATCCATACAAATTGGCGTTTAGGGAAATAAGGCTTAATAATCTTGAATGGAAGCTGAAGATAGTTGCAATTGCAGGCAGAATGAAAGATGAAAGGCTGATATATCTTCTGAATAAACTGCAAAATGGGTAGATTATTTGATTGCTTTATTATGGGTTTCAATTATTAGAGTATTTTTTTCTGGATTTTTTGGCATTTTGATTAAGATTATATGCTTATGCGAAAGGTGAAGATGAGGCTTCAATCAATACTATTACCTCAAAAAAATATATGTGATGTTGAAGAGTTGTATTTCCATAGAGATGGGGAGTGGCTGTTATTTAACGGCTACTTTAACCTTTTTTATCTCGAGAAGCATCATATATATTGTGATATCCACGAGCTTTCTTTAGAACTTGAATGCAAGGGCTTTAGAAAGCTTGTTGTGATGCATGACGATACCTGCATTCATGAGGAGATGATTGAAGGCAGTAGAGTTTTGATAAAGCTTCCATATGATTCTTTTGATAAGGGTGTGTTTTGGTTTAAAGTTTTGCTATCAGATAGATATTGGGATATCATGGGAGGCTTCTATGGCAAGAGAGAGGTGATTGAAGATAAGCTCCGTATTAAGATTGGTGTCAATATCTGTACTTATAAGCGAGAGCCTTACGTCATCCGTAATATGAAGTCGCTCCTGGAATGGGAGGAAAGCTATACTGGCGAATGTAATAACGCAGCTGCCAATATACATGTATTTATAATAGATAACGGCCAGAGTCTTTCTGATAATAATGAATTCATAGAACTAATGGATAAATATAGTGCGGCCCATAATATGATCGAAGTCATTCCTAATGCCAATACAGGTGGCTCCGGCGGCTTTGGAAGAGGTATGGTAGAGGCGATGAATAGGCGCATAGAGCTGGGTCTTACCCACCTTCTCATGATGGATGATGATGCTGTATTTGATCCTGATATGCTAGTAAGGCTTTATGGCTTTTTATCTTTTTTAAAAAAAGAATATGCACTTATATCTGTTGGCGGAGCTCTGTTCAGAGAAGACTACAAGTACATCCAGCATGCTCAGGGTGAGTGGTTTAAAAACTTCCGGATAATAAATGATCATCCGCTTGTAGATATGAGACTCTATGAAAATGCAGCAGCTGACTGGATGACCGAGACAAGCCATGAGCATGACAGATACGGTGCATGGTGGTGCTGCTGTTACCCAATGGAAGTTATCACCAGAGATAATCTGCCGCTTCCTCTTTTTGTTCATCATGATGATATTCAATTTGGCATGAAGCTTGCATCTGAAAACGGTGTTGTATTCATGAACGGCATTAATGTGTGGCATCAGGGATTTGAACTTGCATTTACCGGTGTTAAGCAATACTACAACACAAGAAATGAACTGATTACCATGAAGATGTTCTATCCGGATACATCAGCCTGGTCTGTTAAAGTACACATGATAAAAAAGATTGTTGGGCAGCTTATATGTATGAGATACGGTGATATAGAACTGATATACTTGGCAACCAGAGACTATATGAAAGGGATAGAATGGCTTAAAAGTATAGATGTAGAAGCGCTGAACAAAGACATAACTGAAATATATAAAAAGCATATGCCTTTTAAAAAGATTGATGATCTTGGGATTAGCGAACACCATAGAATACATCTTATGAAGATTGCGGATAAATATGACAGGTCAATAAGTCCATTACTTATAAAAGGATATTATGACCATGCAAAATACCAAACAGGTCTTTTAAAGAAATTGACTGTTAATGGATGGCTTCTTTCTGCTACCAAAAGGGTTTGTGTAGTTACTCCTTTGGACTCACCATGGAAACCATTTAGAAGTAGACATGTAATACTTTATCAACCGGCTGATAAGAAGTGCGCTGTGATGCGGAGAGATTATAAGTGGCTTTGGAAGAGTATTAAGCACTGCTTGTGGATGATTATAGGATTTGATTTCAAGGGTCCTAAGTGGAACTGTTAGTCAAAGCCTTCTGGTTATTGCTATAAAAATATCCTTCTGGATTAATATTTATCTATATCAATCCAAGAGGATAATTATCTAAGCGTACACGTTATCAGAAGATTTTTTAACTAACAGATAGGAACCTATATATTCGGGATCCTGCATGGTCCATTCTTATAGAAAAGTTGTTTCCTGAGATGCAAAATCATCAATGGCCGTCTGCTTCATCTCGGCAAGTAGACAATAGTTTTTAATTTGTTTGCTAAGCATGATATAATCTAGATGTTTGGGATTTGTTCTGAACATCTTTTTTATTAGGAAAGGAACATATATGAGTAGCAGAAAGTTTGATTTATTTGTACCTGGTCGTCTGTGTATAATTGGTGAACATAGTGACTGGGCTGGAATACATAGGATGACTAATGCCGACATTGTTCCTGGTCAGGCTATAGTAACAGGTATAGAGCAGGGAATATATGCAACGGTAGAGAAGGCTGACAATTTTATAGTTGAAAGTCCGCTTGCTATGTACCATGGAGAAGCTCTTAATTGCGAGATGGATACAGATAAGCTGCTAGATGTTGCTTATAAAGGCGGTTTCTTTTCGTATGTTGCTGGTGTGGCATCTTATGTAAGCGAGAATTATCATGTAGAAGGCCTTAAAATTACTATCACCAAGATGGATCTGCCTATTAAGAGTGGTCTTTCAAGTAGTGCTGCGATATGCGTTCTTGTAGCAAGAGCTTTTAATAGGATGTATAATCTTCATCTTAATACTATGGGGGAGATGAGAATTGCTTATAGCGGTGAACAGCGTACACCTTCAAGATGTGGAAGGCTTGATCAGGCCTGCGCCTATGGTGTTAATCCTGTCAGGATGTATTTTGACGGAACAGAAATAAGTGTTAAGACTCTTACGGTTAAGACCCCGTTATATTTTGTAGTAGCTAATCTTAATGCTGGTAAGGATACAGTTAAGATCCTTGCTGATCTTAATAAGTGCTTCCCCTTTGCTCAGAATGATACGGAGAAGAGAGTCCAGGAAGCTCTTGGAAGAGATAATGTAGTATTTATAGATAAAGCCTGTGATGCAATTGAAAGAGGAGATGTTAAGGCTCTTGGGCAGATAATGAATGAGTTTCAGGGCAACTTTGATAAAAAGGTAGCACCAGCCTGCCCAGACCAGCTCACAGCGCCTGTTCTTCATGAAGTATTAGAAGATGAGATGATCAAGTCTCTCTCATATGGAGCTAAGGGCGTTGGTTCACAAGGCGATGGAACAGTTCAGTTTCTTGCAAAGGATGAAGAAAGCCAGAAGAAGATAATTGAGTATCTTAAAGATGTTAAACATATGGAAGGTTTCCCTCTTACACTTAAGCCTAAGAAAGCAGTAAGGAAGGCTATAATTCCTGTTGCTGGATTTGGTACAAGACTCTTTCCTGCAACCAAAGCTATTAAGAAGGACTTCTTCCCTATTCTTGATACAGATGGAATCTTAAAGCCTGTCCTTCTGATACTCCTTGAGCAGCTTGTAGAAGCTGATATAGAAGATATATGTCTTGTTATAGGTGAAGAAGAAAGACCTTTGTATGATATGTTCTTTGCAAGACTTTCATCTGAGAACTATGATAAGTTGTCAGATGAGAAGAAGCAATATCAGAACCTTCTGATGAGCCTTGCTAATAGGATAACCTATGTATACCAGAAGGAGAGAAAAGGATTCGGTCATGCCGTATATCAGTGTAGAGATTTTACAAATGATGAGCCGGTACTACTTCTTCTTGGAGATATGATATATAGATCTAATACATCTCAAAACTGCATGCAGCAGATGATTGATGCATATGAGAACTGTGGTTTGCCTATGATCAGTATGCATACTGTAGACCCTGAAGAAGTAGTTCACTATGGAATAATGCATGGACAGTGGGAAAATAATGACCAGCGTTTGCTTAAACTTGATCAGATAAGTGAGAAGCCTACAGTTGATTATGCAAGAGAATATTTGAATGTTCCAAGCAAAGATTCTGATGAGAATTACTACGCTGTATTCGGTCAGTATATTCTTACGTCAGAAGTATTTGATCATCTTGAGAAGAATATTAAGAATAATCTTCTTGAAAACAATGAGATTCAGCTCACTACAGCACTTGATCAGACAAGAGCAGATGTAGGAATGGTAGGATTTGTTATTGATGGTAAGTCCTATGATGTAGGTCTTCCTGAAGAGTATGTTAAGACAGTAAGTTCATATAATAAAGACTGAATATTTAGATAAAACTGTGTTTTGGTCTTAGGCTATTAAATGTAATAGCTTAAGACTTTTTGATATAGCTATCGTTGTATTTGTCACCAAAATATGACACAATAATAGCGTTGATGCATATTAGGAAGAAAGATACTTGAATATGTCCGGGTAAAGGGTTATGAAGAAAATTGATATTGTAATTCCATGTTATAACGAATCAAAATGTGTAGAGCTAATATATGATGCATTGAAAGAATTATTTAGTAATGAGCTTAAAACATATGATTTTGGAATACTATTTATTGACGATGGAAGTCAGGATGATACTTTAGAGCATATAGTTAAACTTACAAATATTGAGAACAGTAATGTCAGATATATTTCTTTTGCCAGAAATTTTGGTAAGGAATCAGCAATATATGCTGGACTTGAGAATGCGGATGGCGATTATGTGGCTCTTATGGATGCAGATCTTCAGCATCCGCCGCGCCTACTTATAGAGATGATTCATGCAATAGAAGACGAGGGTTATGACTGTGCTACAGCTAGAAGAGTTAAGAGAGAAAAGGAATCCAGACTCAGGAATTTTCTGTCCAATTCCTTTTATCATGTGATTAATTGGGCAACCGGTATGAGACTTGCACCTGGTATGACAGATTACAGACTCATGAAGAAGCAGGTTGCAGATGCTATTGTTTCTATGAGAGAGCATGAACGCTTTATAAAAGGTATTTATTCTTGGATTGGCTTTAGCTCTAAGTGGGTAGAATACGAGAATGTAGAACGTGCTGATGGTGATAGCAAGTGGAGTTATAAAGGTTTATGGAATTATGCTAAGACTGGTATTATAGCATTTGCAGTAACCCCTCTTAAAGCAGTCATTTATTTTGGCTTTTTTGTAATTGGAATTTCTTTTATATATGCAATTAGGCTCTTCATAATGGCTAAGATGGGTATCAGACCTTGGCAGGATACAACTACTATTATTTTGCTCTTACTTTTCCTGGGAGGTGTTATAATACTACTTCTTGGAGTTATTGGAGAGTACCTTGCCAGAATATATATGGAAGTAAAAAACAGACCTATATATATTGCTAAGGAAAAGAAGTTGGAAATTGATAATAAAAAAGAAAAATAATATTGAGAAAGAATTTTATCATGAAGAATTGTTTAACTGGTTTTATAGAAAAGAATGCGTATAAGTTTAAGGTTTTTACAGCATTTTTTATTCTTATTTATGCAGGATATGCATTATTTATGAATCAAACGTTTGATCCTGATAATATTGCAATTATATCAATCTATGATCCTACTAAGACTAACTGGTTAAATAGCTTATGGTCATTTACTTGTAATGGTGCTCCAATTGTAATTGTAATAATTTTATATCAAGCATTGTTGTATTCTGTTGGGATTACATATGATCATTTTCAGTTTGTATACCAGCTTTCATTGATTTTTTTATTGGCAATTGGTGCAACTATACTGTTTTTTGTATTTGAGAAGTATTTTCTGGAAAAGGATAAAAAATGGCTTATTCTCATGTTATTAGTAGGAGTTGTTTCGCCATTTTATTCAGAAGTATTTGTATTTTATGGACCAGCACATGGGCTTGGCTTATTCCTTGCAGCATTAGGCTTGTTGGAATTTGTAAAAGGTAGATATATTAGAGCTTTTATATGGGTTTTTCTTTCAGTAGGAGCATACCCGGTTTATTATGAAATATTTGTAATATACTGGCTTGCATATATTTGTCTGCAAATATGTAACAAGTCATACGATAAGATTTCTAAACAATTCATAGCCACCTTTAGTATTGCAGGAGCAGCTGCGCTTTTAAGAGTTGTAGTTTCTAAGATTTATGCAGTAGTAACGAATACCGGTGAAGTGAAAGAAACTGTATTAGGTCAGACAACAATAAAGGATTTATTTGATAGTATTGTTAATATTTATAGGATATATCTTGAGGATCTGGTTCATGAATATGGAGTTTTACCTAATTACTTTTTGTATTTTGTAGTGTTCTTTTTCTTGTTTTGGGCATTAGTATCAGATTTTGGAAGATATAAAGAGTTTCTTCTGCTTTTATTACTGATCATACTAATATGGGCAATACCACCATCTTTTTGTATTGTATTAAAAAATCCTTATGCACCGGCGAGGAGATATGTTGGTATTTTTTATGCCTTGAGTGCTACATTATTAGTTTGTTTTAAACGAATATTAGGGTCTGCTAATAAGAAAATAATTCACTATATTGCCTATTCAATGTTGCTGTTCTATTTGTGTATAAATTATTATTCGGTTCAAACAGCAGCAAGTGATGTCCTAATAACTAATAAGATGGAAGCTGCTCAAATGCGGATGATGCAAAATGAAATTGAAAAGTACGAGCTTGAATCAGGTCATGAAATAAAATATGTAGCTGTAGTACATTTTCCTTTGGGAAAGAATGCGTATGATGCCGTAAATACTAATGTTGATTATGTAAATGATCCACTTGTTCATATGGTAATAAATCAGTCGTGGGGCGATATATCTTTTCTTAACTATATTACAGGAGAAAACTATAGTAGAGGGTCAATTACAGATGAGCAGATAGAAGAGTATTTTGGTGATCTGGAAGATGATGATTTTGCGACTTTTGATCCTGATAAGCAGCTTGTATTTGAGGGCGATACACTTTATTGGGCACAATATTAAATCTTTGACTATCAAAACGATGAAATGATTTTTAATATGTTGAATTTTTTATAATTCTTTTATTTGGTGAAAATTGAAAGACTAATTCTTGGAGTTATAATTTATGGATAAAATTCATTATGAATTTCCATGGAATGAAAATGGCATAGTAAAAGAACAATATCAAAAAAGTAATTATAAAGTTGTTGATAATCCTGATGCTACATATAATAAAGCAGTAATTTTTTTATCTAGTAATGGAATTTATTTTCCGAATACTGAAGAAGTATTTATTCAAAGAATTCTTAATGAAGATAGATATGATTATGAATATACATCAAGAAACAAAATAATAAAAAAATATTTTAAAAGGGTAATTTTTTGTAGAGATGTTTACAAGCAATGGTATGTTACTGGGATTAATCAAAAATACAATACTATGGATTCACTATGTGAATTATTAAAAAAAATCACAGATGGATATGATGTAACAGTTATGGGAAATTCGGCAGGAGGATATGCTGCTATTATAGTAGGAGAGTATTTGAAAGCTGAACGTATTATTTCAGATTGTGGCCAATTTAAAATTTGTGAATTGTATAGAGATAATCCGTTGCTTAATAAGTATTCGCAGGATAAAACTAGAAATAGATATTTTGATGTAGTTAAATATGCGAATAGGATATCCGATAAGATTTTTTATTTCTTTCCAATATATTCAGAAGAAGATAAGAACCAATTTGCTTATATATCTAAGCAGAATTTAAATATACATGTATTTGCTTTTTATGGGAAATCACATGGAATTACTATCCCAAGAGTAACGATACCATATTTGTTGACCATTGATCATGATAGATTATGTAAGTTAAATGATAAATATAAACACCGTGTAGTAAGACCAAATATTTGGGCTAAAGAATTCTTAGACAGCTCAGATTACGGTATATATTTGATAAATAGTATACACAAGCGTATAGCCAAAAGTTTCAATAAAATAATTAAGAAGAAAAAAAGATGAAGGTGTTGTTGTGACAAGTATTAAAAAAATAATAAAAAATATTATTCCTTATGGCTTAATTAAGCAGCCAAATTCTGATGACTTTTTCTTGAGTGAAAGTGCATTATATCCAGATATTTATGATTCTAAGGGTAATAAATTGTCAATATATTACTTAGACGATGCTCATTCATATGGTTCTCCTTATGGATTGACTTTGGGATTCTATCCTAAAACATTTTTGTGGGATAGGTTTAATAGAAGTTTACCCATTCATTTTTATAGTCATGAAGCAATGAGAAATACATCAAGATGGGCGAATAAAAAATATGGATTATTGAGAGAATCTGAACAAATAGCAGTAGATGATTATAAATGGGCATTAAATAATCCTGAACAAATACATGAATTTGAGACTGTTTTCACTCATTCTGCTGAAGTGCTAAATAAATATAGTAATGCTAAGTTTATCCCTGCAAATGGAGTGTGGTATGGAAGAAATCATACAGAAGAACAAAATTTAATAGAAATAGCTAAAGGTAAGAATAAGAATATTTGCATGATTTCTTCTGATAAAACAATGTGTAATATTCATAAAATCAGGTTGGAGTTAGCAAGGAAGCTTGATAAAGAAAGTTATGTAGATGTGTATGGTAATGCAGTAAATAAGCATCTTGCTTCTAAAGATATTGCACTTAATGAGTATAGATATAATATAGCTATTGAAAATGATATAAAACCTTATTATTTTACTGAAAAATTGTTAGACTGTTTTGCTTCTAAAACAGTACCGATTTATATGGGAGCTACTGAAATAGAAAAATGGTTTAATATGGATGGAATTATTCGTTTAAATCTAAATGATTTAGATGATATAGATAAAATATTAAAAAAATGCAATGAAAACGATTATAAAGAGCGAAAGGAAGCAATAGAGGACAACTATAATCGCGTAAAAAGATTTAGCTGCCTTGAATATTATCTTTCGGATGTCTATGGCTTTTAATATATGATGTTTAATTATTTTGAGGAGTGAGTATTGTTTTTTAGTATAGTGATTCCGACCTATAATGTTGATAAATATCTGAGACTATGTCTTGATAGTATCATAAATCAATCATATAAGGACTATGAGGTACTTATAGTTGATGATTCATCAAGTGACAAGTCATATGATATTGCTCTAGAATATTCTTATAAATATTCCAACATTAAATGCTACCAGATAAACCATGTTCCGGTAGGAACAGTAAGGAATATTGCTATCCAAAATGCATCAGGGAATTATATAGTATTTATTGATGGAGATGATAGCATTAAGCTTGGAATGCTTGAAGAACTTCATAAGGCTTTATCTGGTAACAATCCGGATATATGTTTTCTTCCAAATCATTGGATTGATAATAACGAATTGTCATTACATATGTTTATTCCTTCTGTACATGAAAATCATTACTTTGATAGCGATAAGAATTTCATTGGCTTTATGGTTGATAGGAATGGAAGAATGCCAGGAGCAATGTGGTCTATAGCTGTAAAACTTGAGCTTATTAAGAATAATAATCTTTCTATAAATCCTTGCTATTCGTGGAGTGAAGATACGGATTTTATATATCAATGCTTGAGCTGTTCTAAAGATATAGCTATATGCGCATATCCAGGTTATATTTGGAATAGAAAGAATATCAAGTCTTCATCAAGTAATATTTCAGTTGATAGGGCTATTAGTAGGCTGGAAGTATATAGAAAATGGTACTGTAGTGTTAAGGAAGGCTTATTTGATAAGATAAGTACTGATGAAAGAGATGTATTATGTCGTAATATTTTGAGTAACTATTGTGAAGTACTGAACATCTATACATTTTGTTTTAATCGACGTATTAGAAAAAGAATAGCTAGAAAAATTATAGACGATTCTATATGGAATCTAGATAAGAGCCTTATTCCTAAAGAATATTATAAATATGGGATAATCTATGGTAGAATTCTTTATTTATTCAATCATAGTGTTAGAAAAATAATAGCATTAAAAAAACAATAAAATCAATAAAGAAGAAATATATAACAACATAAAGTTGAGAAACTATGGTCATAATTAAATTTTCTGGAGCATTGGGCAATCAGCTCTTTGAGTATGCTTTTTACAAAAAAATATCAATGAAGACTCCCGTAAAGGCGGATCTTAGTAACTTTGATAAGGGCTTAGAACAAAGAAAGTTTTATCTGGAAGAATTGGATATTAAGCTTGATCATTCTACGAGAGAGGATTTGAGGAAGTATTCATTTAATATTCCTGTTTTAAATGGTTTAAAAAAAAGACTGGGCTTTATCAACGTTTATAATGAGAAAGAGTCATATGTCTTTGATGAAGAAGCTTTGCATATAGAAGATGGATACCTTGATGGTTATTGGCAATGCCCTAAATATTTTGATGATATAAAGGAAGATATTATTAAAGATATAAGGTTTCCGGAATTATTAAATGAACAGGCTGAGATTAAAAGCAAAATGGAATCATGCAATTCTGTATCTATCCATGTCAGAATGGGAGATTATCTCAAATTCAAGGATAAATATGGGAATATATGTAGTATAGATTACTATAAAAAGGCTATTGACATCATTAAAAGTAAGGTATCAGATCCGGTGTTTTATGGTTTTTCGGATGATATTGATATGGCATCTGAACTTTTGAGTGATGAAGATATATGCTGGATCAGGTCTAATTCTGAAGATAATGCATATAATGATATGAATTTAATGAGCAGTTGTAGGCATAACATTATTGCTAATAGCTCTTTTAGCTGGTGGGGAGCGTATTTGGGAACCTACAAGGATAAAATTGTAATTGCGCCATCAAAATGGACTAACACATCCAATAGATGTTATATCTGGTGCGATAACTGGATTAGAGTTTGATGAGGATTCTTATATATTGATGAATATGAAAAATAATCTAATTGAAAAAAATAGAGCCAATATTTGTGTCGTTTTTTTATTATTGATATGGATGTTTGAATTTGTTATTAATATCTGGTTTGTAGCCAGATATTTTGTTAAGTATAAACTTGATTCAGATTTTGCAGGTGATGCAGTTCTTGCAAAACATCTGGCTGACACCGGCAACTATATATTTTCTTCTGACTGGTATCCTACAACAGAGGTTTACGTTATACATCATCAGCTTATTATGACTCCTCTTTTTAAGGTATTTAAAGATTATTCACTTGTATGGATATTGACTTCATCTGTTGCTTTCTTACTTTTGAGCTTAAGCATATATTTCTTTATGAGGTGTTTGAATAGCTCTATCAATCGAGCTATTATAGCAGTTATTTTATTCATGAATCCTGTTGTGACGTTTCAGATGTCTTTTTCAGTTTGGTTTCATGGGTATCTGTTTTACTACATAATGGCATTTGTTTTGCTCGGATTATTATTTAAATATCGTTTGGTTCAAACAAGTGTATCTAGAAGAGACATTATTTTAACTACAGTCTTTTCTTTTATGGCAGGACTATGCGGCGTTAGAATGTTTTTGGTTTTGTTTGTTCCATTTGCTATCACTTATTGCATATATATATATAACAAAGAGTGTAGAAGCATTTTTGATCAGTATTTTAAATTGATATTATTAAGTTTCTTATCTGCATTTGTAGGATTTGGTATATATAGTTTCTATCTTGCGCCTAAATATGGTGATGGATCACTGGTACGTCTTGGCTTTACTCTTTATGACTCAGGTACTATCAAAGATAATATACTGACATTACCTCAGGTTATCATAGATGGTTTATGCATTGATTTTGCAAGAACTAGTGATACATATTATGCTGCTATTACTTTAGTACTGGCTTTGCTATGGGTTATAGTTCTATCCAACAACCTTATGGTTATATTTAATAAGCGCGATGATGATAACTATAGATTTATAGCTATGTTCTCGTTTATATGCATGATTGTCAATCTTGCTTTTATGGTGATCACACTTCACTCAGATGAATTTATATCTAGATATAGATATTTTGCGCTTTCAACATTTGCACAGCTTCCTGTCTTTGTAGCAACTAATAAGTTTGCGAAGCCATACAAAGTTGGCGATGTAGTTAAAGCTATAGTTATTGGATTATCTGTTCTATCTATATTGATATGGAAGGTTGATCAGGACAAGATATATAGTGAATACAATGGTTCTTGGAGAGAAGGGTATATCAATTATCTGATAAGTAATGGATATTCTTATGGATCTTCAACTTATTGGAATGCAGATACTACTATTTTTGAATCCAATGGTCTATTGCAAGTATCACCTGTGTATAATGATGAGAATTTTACTTTTTTTGAATGGAATACGCAGAGGTCATATAAAGGAAAAACACCGGAATTTATAATACTAACAATAGAAGAATATGATAATAGAGTTGCAAATGGCTGGCAGCAGATGCCTATCATATATGAAGATGATTATGTCGTTATATTTGATTATGAGTCATAATTGTAATATTCTATTGTATTGTGTCGAGTATTTACATGTTCTATAAATCAGGAAAGGAAGGTATGATCTATGTTGATCATACAAGCATTAACATGAAAAGTAATATAATAACTGCTCTTAAGATAATGGCTATAGTTGTTGTTCTGACAATAATTAATTGCGGCTTATTGGTTGCATCATTTCTGCTTCCCACATCATCTATGCGTCAGCACTTTGCAGACAGTTATCCATTAATAGAGTCAGAACATCAGTATCTTCAGTGGGATCAGGGTTATACATCTTCTATGCTTGATTTTTGGTCAGAATACACTTTGTATGGTATTGCGATCAATGAGGATGCTGAGGGAACAGCTTTTGATAAGGCTATGTTTATGTGGTACATAGACACTCCCGGACTTGACAGAGATCAGGCAGTTCTTACATATGCCAGATATCCGGAAGAATATTTTGAACTTACTGCATATCCGCGATATTGGAATGGAGTAGTAATATTCATGAAATTATTGTTGATGGTATTTACCATTTCTGATATCAGAATGCTGAGTATGTTCATCCATTTTGCACTATTTGCAGCAACTGTTATCCTGATGTATAAGAATAATCTGAAGACTGAGATCATATTCTTAACTACAGCAATATTATTTATAAATCCTATTACAATGATATATTCAGTGATTTTCTCGTCTGAGTATATTCCTATGCTTCTTTGTATTATGGCTATTCTTTTCTTTGGAGACAAGATAGCCAGGAAGAAGGGCGGATGGGAGATGCTTTTTGCCTTGACTGCTGCTATTACATCTTTCTTCTGCTTTAATTCTACTCCATACATAGCTTGGGCTATACCAATGGTTGTTTATATATGGTATACGGGCGAAGTCAATGTTGTGAAGAAGACCATATCCGCTTCATTTTACTGGTGCGGATCGTATGCACTTACATGGGCTATGAAATGGATTATATGTACTTTGTTCACGCCATTTAATCTTATTAAGCAAGTAATAGAACGTGTTGATATATATGAGAACAATGATAATCCTGATAATCCCGGAGTTACTCTTACAGAGAGGATCATGCATAACCTTTGGGCGTACAAGACTCCTGCATTTATCATTCTGTTTATTGTAGTAGTATTATTTATAGTTCTTATAGCTTTACGGGATAAGAAGGCAGAGATTCTACATGTATCAACAGAATCTAATATGATTGATATAATTGTTGGATACTCTTTAATTGCTTTTATTCCTTTTGCTCTTTATATAGCACTTGGTAATGGGTATTCCTACAATCATGCATTTATGACGCATAGATTACTGGCTATAACAGTACTTGCTGTATTATGTATTATTCATAGAGCAACTTGCTACTGCCTTGGCAGAACAGGTAATAAAAAGATAGGCTAATATTTATTTTTAACTAATTATCCGCATATTTATGAGCTGATCATAATGTGATGTGCAAGACATTACATATAGTCATAAATATGCGGATAATACTGACTTTGAGATATTTATAATTCTTTGTGATATACTATACGTGGATTTTACGATAATAGTGATGGTTGGTAGTTAATATGAAAATATCAATAACAGATAACAAACAACTGGATAAGAATTCCTCTTTTATTTCAATCGGAGAATTGTTTTACCTGTTATATTTTGTTGTGATGCTGGGGGCCAAGGCTATAGGCCTTTATGAAGGTCAGTTGGTTTATAATATCTGCCTTGTATTAGGAGCTGTATTTTTTGCTTTAAATATTTTATTTACAAGGCATTCTGTTAAAGAATACATAATCATAACTTTATTTTTACTCTTGGGCATAATAGTATACCTACAATCTGCAGAGAAGTCATTACTTATATGTTTTACAATGATGCTTGGCATGAAAAAAGTATCAACCGATAGAGTCTTTAAGGCTGGCTTTGTGGTATGGATAACGGCATTTGTTAGTATATATGTATTGGCTGTAATAGGAGTTATACCTGAATATGCTTCAACTATGCTAAGGGCAGGTTGGCCTGTTATTTTGCGCCATTCATTAGGCTATCCACATCCTAATTCATTGCATGCAGCTTATTTTGTGCTGGTTGTTTTTGCTTTGTTCTTGAGCAAAAGGTTGCAAAAGGGTTATCTGGTTGCGATATCTGCAGTGCTTTTTTTAGGTAACTGTTATGTGTTCATATATTCACTTAGTCGTAATGGTTTTCTTGTAACTACGTTCCTTATAGCTATTAATATCTATTTTGCTTATAGAGCTAAGAGGACTAGGATAGAGAATATTATACTCATGCTCCTGATGCCGATTGGTGTGGCATTTATATTAGTACTTCCTCTTGTAACAAGTGGGGAGGTTTTTCTGAAGTTTAATACGGTTCTGGCTGGAAGATTTGAATATACAAGATATTATCTTACATATGAGCCGCTTCGATTATTTGGAATAGAGAGTATCCCAACACCTCAACATACATATAACTATGTTATTGATTCATCATATGTATACCTTATTTTTAGGTTAGGATTGGTGGCCTTTTTTCTGGTATTACTGATGATGACCTATGTATTGTATGATGCTTTGAAAGATGAACGTAGGACTGAAGCTGCGATTCTTATTAGTTTTTATTTGTATGGAATAGTCGAATTATATCTGTTTAATCAATCTTTTAAGAACTTTACTTTTATTTTTATGGGAACTTGTCTGTTTCGTATTCTGGGGAAGTTTCATGATGCAGAATATTCGCTTACCGGGACCAAAGAGTACTTTATTGAGATTGAACGAAGACGTGAGCAAAATCCTATAGTTCCAATTAATATCTGGGTATTTGATGCAGTTATTCTTGTTGTTGTGGGAATATTGACAAGCTGTCTGTATCTCGCTGTCATACCGGCACCACAGAATATCTATCTTCCAAGATCAGAAGAAAAAGATTCCGGTGATGGTATTCCAACATTTCTAACAGAGGAAGAGGTTAGCAAGCTCAAAAAAGAAGGAAATATTATCAGGGGATATGTTGATGAGAATACTCCGATTTATAAGATGAAAAGTGCTAGTGTAGCGAAAGTAGAGCATATTCGCTATGTTATTAGTTATGGCATCTGGGGAGGAAGTATTGCCTTTTTCATTTTTCTCTTCGTATGGACTGCTAAGAGCAGAGTTCGAGCATTTAAAAGAAATAAAGAAATCGGCCCGGATTATAAAGAGAATGTTCTGATAATTCATAATTATTATAGGATTCCCGGCGGTGAAGATGTAGTAGTAGCCAATGAGAAGCGAATGTTAGAAGAACATGGCCACAAAGTAATCTGTTATTTTAGGAATAATAAAGAGGCTGGAGATAGCTCTTTTATAAAGAAGATAGGTTTAGCATGTACTTCACTATTTAGTCTTAAGTCTTATAGGGAGATTTGCAGATTAATTGAAAAAGAAAAGATTGATATAGTGCACATTCATAATACTGTTGCACTTGTTAGTCCTGCAGCTTATCTTGCAGGAATCAATATGGGTGTACCTGTTGTACAGACAATTCATAATTTTAGATTGGTGTGTCCCAATGGTGTTTGCTATATAAAAGGGCATGTTTGTGAAAAATGCATTACATATGGTTTAAAAGCATCACTGATCAATAATTGTTATAGAGATAGTAAACTGCAGACATTTGTTATGTCACTTAGTATGAGAATTCAGAGAGCTATCAGAACATATGCTTCGATCAATTATATCTGTCTTACGGAATTCAATAAAGAAAAGCTATTAACTATCAAACAGATCAGTAAAGAAAGGGTATTCATTAAGCCCAATTTTACAAGAGTAGATAGTGAGATGGTTCCATATTCTGATCGTAAGAAGCAGATTGTATTTGCCGGAAGACTTGAGAAGATTAAAGGTGTCGATCTGATGCTGCAGGCATGGATGAAGATGGGGGATAGAGCCCCTAAACTTGTGCTATGTGGTAGTGGTGATCTCGAATCGTGGTGCAGAGAATATATTGAGAATAATGAGCTTGATAATGTAGAGATGATCGGTCAGGTAGATAATGAAACTGCTAAACATCTCATAGGAGAATCTATCGCAATGATTCATCCTACTCAGTGGTATGAGGGATTCCCTATGACTATAGCTGAGGCGTATACAGTTGGAACACCTATCATAGCCTCTGATATAGGTAATGTTGGAAGCTTGGTAGTTGATGGTGTAACAGGTATGAAGTTCAAGAGTAATTCGGTAGTGAGCCTTGCTAAGACTGTGGAGCGATTCATTAATGAGCCTGTTACAATACCGGAGGAATATCTTACTAAATATTCAGAGGATAATAATTATAGGATTTTAAAATCTATTTATGAAAATATCCGAAGGAATTGAAAATGTTAGTATCGTTCAATTATCTGCCAGGGAGAGAAGATGAAAAAAAGAAGTTTAGATGAGTATATCATTAGTATTGTTATTAAGAATATAGACCTGATAGTTGTGGGAGTTCTGTTATTACTTAGCGTGTATATAAGATTCTATATGATGGTCCATAGCAGTTCTAATGATTATGATATTTTTATAGTTCCGTGGATTGAAACTTATAGAAAATCCATAGCAGATGCTTTTAGAGAAGGAGTTGGTGATTATTATATTCCCTATAATGTTTTTCTTGCTATTGCTTCTCTGATAAATGTTCCGGCTTATATTTCAGTTGGATTGTTTTCTTGTGTTTTTGATTATCTGACTGCATTTACTATCTATAAGCTACTGACAGATGATTTTGGCCAGATGATCAGTAAGAAAATAGCTGCATCAATAAGCGTTGCCTATTTGTTTATACCAACAATTGTGCTTAATGGAGCAGCCTGGAAACAGTGTGATGCTATATATGCTTTCTTTTTAGTAGTGCTAATAAAGTGTCTTATTGAAGATAAAGTAAAGATGGCATTTATCATGTTGGGTATTTCGTTGTCGTTTAAACAGCAGGCTATTTTTATCTTACCACTCATTATAATTCTGTATTTTGCTAATAAGAACATTAAAATAATCTACAGTATATACACTTTGATCGTATATCTGATAGCCGGATTACCGGCAATTGCGTTTGGTAGATCTATAAAAGCAGTATATGCCATTTATTATTATCAGATGGGCAGATATCGTGAGATGACATTGAATTATCCAAACTTTTATATGATTACCATGACAGATTATGAAGAATGTCATACATATGCTATTATATTAACAATTGCAATATTTGCTATAGCCTTTTTGTTGATCAATAGTTATTATGGTGCATTAAATCATCAAGACATAGTAACTGTAGCAACATGGAGTATATGGACATGTTGTATGTTTCTACCGGCTATGCATCAGAGATACGATTACATGGTAGCTATATTATTGGTCATATGCTTACCTTTGATCCGACAAGATAGGCGTATACTGGCAGTAATTAGTATGCTATTGTTCTATCTTGGAAATACGATAACTTATTGCTATTCGTTATTTGGCGATGATTACAATAATATATTTGTAATGTGTTGTAATGTTTTGGGATATTTTGTTTTTACTTTCCTCTTATGGAACATCTTATCTCATAATGCTAAGATAACCTCTAGTAATATTGAAAAAGCATAAGTATGGAGGCTTTATGTGGAATATTTGTGATGACAATGGAAATACATTAGCGATAGTTATAAAACATGATTATGACAAGCCTGGAATATCTTTCTGTACACCGGATGATTATTCACAGCAGCTGGCCTATATGCACCATCCTGCCGGACATGTGATCCTGCCACATGTGCACAATGAAGTTAAGAGAGAGGTGCTATTTACCAAGGAAGTTCTTGTGATCAAAAAGGGTCATCTTCGTTGCGATTTTTATACGGATGATCAGGTTTATATTAAGTCTATTGAGCTGTTTTCAGGAGATGTGATCCTTCTGGCATCAGGAGGACATGGTTTTGTATGTCTGGAAGAAACCCAGATGTACGAGATCAAGCAGGGACCATATGCAGGAGAGAAAGATAAGACAAGATTTGATGCTGTTTCAGAAGATGAGATAACGATTGAGGATTAATAATATGAGTTCTGATAAGAGATATTTTGTATGTGAGCCATATCTTAATGGCAATGAGACTAAATATGTAATGGATGCAGTGTCTACAGGCTGGATATCAAGTAGCGGCTCCTATGTTAACAAGTTCGAAGATGCCTTTGCCAAGTATTGCGATGTTAAGCATGGTATAGCTGTTTGCAATGGTACTGTTGCTATCCACCTTGCTCTTGCAGCGCTTGGAATAGGTCAAGGTGATGAAGTTATAATCCCTTCTTTTACAATGATTGCTACGGCATTTGCAGTATGCTATACAGGCGCTATGCCTGTATTTGTCGATGCTGACAAAGATACTTGGAATATAGATGTAACTAAGATTGAAGACAAGATTACTCCTAAGACTAAAGCTATCATTCCGGTTCATGTATTTGGCAATCCTTGTGATATGGATGCCATATGTGATATTGCAAAGAGACATAATCTCTTCGTGGTAGAAGATGCAGCAGAAGCCCATGGTGCAACATACAAGGGACGTAAGGTTGGTAGTTTCTCTGATATAGCAGCATTTAGCTTTTTCGCCAATAAGAATGTTACAACAGGTGAAGGCGGTATGTGCATCACCAATGATGACAATTATGACATGCTGTGTAGATATTATAAGAATGTCTGCTTTAACCCAAATGGACCTAGAGATTACCTTCACAATGATATAGGCTTTAATTATCGTATGAGCAATATCCATGCCGCGATCGGTCTTGCACAGACAGAGAAGGCTGATGAATACAAGAAGATGCGAATGACTAACCATTCATTGTATAAGAAGTATCTTGGGGATGTTGAAGGTATATTGTTCCAGAAGGATGAAGCTGATTCTGAAAATGTTGGCTGGATGAATACCATAGTACTGGAGCCTGAAAAGTACGGAAGAACCAGAGATGAGCTAGTAGCTTATCTTAAAGATAATGGAATAGATACAAGACTGTTATTCAAGAGCATGAGCATTCAGCCTGCTCTTCAGAAATATGGATGCGATTGTAGTGGTAAGTATCCTGTTACAGATTACCTTTCTGATAATGGTTTCTATCTACCTAGTGCTTCTAATCTTCAAGAAGAAGACATTAAATATATTTGTGATGTTGTAAAAGGATTTGCAAGATGAGAGTAGGCGTATACTTTGATGATGTTACCCCTGAAAAGGGCGGTGCATCCAGCATACTTAGGACAATTGAAGATGAGCTTAAGAAGGTTAGGAAGCAGTATAACATTGTCATCTGTTTTAATGGAGGCATGAAATATCCTTATAAGAGTGATAGGGATGGGATGACCTACATTAATGTTGACAGAATCAGATACAGAAGTATTCCTAAGATGTTCTTTAAGAATGTACATAATAGTATTAGGAATACTGCATTAAGATTCTTCTATCATAATCCAAGGATTTATAGGGAATCCTATATGGATTACCTTGCTGAGAAAGAAAACATTGATATTTTCTGGTTTACATATCCTGCTAATGTTGATCTTACAACACCTTTCATATATACGATTTGGGATATAGGTCATAGGATTATGCCGGCATTTCCTGATACTACAAAGCCTATGTACAGATGGAATAGTCATGAGGAACAATGTTCCAGAATGCTTGCTAAAGCATCTTTTATATTAACAGGTAATGAAACAGGTAAGAAGGAAATCCTAGATAATTATAGTGTTATTGCGGATAAGATTCGAATTGTACCATTTCCTGTTACATTCTTTTGTTATGGAGAAGAGCAAAAGCCTAAATTTGAACTTCCTGATAGATATTTCTTCTATCCTGCACAGTTCTGGCCTCACAAAAATCATATATGTATAGTCAAGGCGATTGCATCGCTGCGAAAAGATTATAATATCAATGCTCATGTGATGTTTACAGGTTCAGATAAAGGAAATAAGTCATATATTATTGACATGGCAGATAAGCTTGGGGTATCAGATCTTATTCATTTTACAGGCTTCGTATCTTACGAAGAAATGAAGTATCTGTACACTCATGCTGTGGGTATGATATTTGCATCTTTGATGGGCCCTAATAATATACCTCCTATAGAAGCAACGTACCTTGACTGCCCTGTTATAATCACGGACATCCCGGGGCATAAGGAACAGATGGGAAGCGGCGCTTTGTATTTCAATGGATATGAAGAACATGAGCTTGCCAAGCAGATGATGTATCTTCTTGATGATGATAATAGAAGTATTGCGCTGGATAATCAGAAGGCTAATAAGGAGTTGTTTACTAATTATCAATATGCAGACGAGATTATCAGTATTTTGAAGGAATTTGAAAAAATGGCTATGACCTGGAAAGATTTATAGAGATATTATTTTATGGATCGTGAATTTCAATCATTCGAACGTAAAAACAAAGTTACGGGTAAAATAAATCGAATATGGAGCTTCCTTGAAAAAAGAGGAGTTAATGGGATTGTCGATAAGATGGCAGTACCTAATAACTATGTAGGACGTAAAGTTAAGACTAATTCTCAGACAAATGCTTTTATACAAGAAGGAATTGAGAATGGTAAGGGCTTTGTAGCTGCCAGGATGGGAGCTGTTGAGCTCAACTATGTATATTACTATCTTAGAGAGAAGATGGGATGCAAGGATGGATCCAAGCTTGATGCAGCTATAAAAATGCTTTGTTTTAATGCTGGATTTTTCCCTAATGAAAGAGATCAAGCTCAAAAGTTTGCAGAGCTTTACATTGAATCTATTACTCATATGGATATATGTGGTGTTTGGGGCGTCTTTATGGAAGATTATATGCTTCATAAGTATGCACCGGATACAGCTATAACCAAGCTCCGCTATCTGGAACCTTGGGTAGCCCGGGATTGTGCTCCGTGGTCTGAGGCGTTAAAAGGCAAAAAGGTACTTATTGTACACCCTTTTGTTGATACTATGAAGCATCAGTATGAGAAAAAGGATGAGATATTTAAAAATAGATTTGGAACAGGAGATATACTTCCTGATATGGAAGTTAGCTATATTAAGGCTGTTCAATCAATAGGCGGAGAGGGGGCTCAAGGTTTTAAGAGCTGGTTTGAAGCCTATGAATATATGTTAGATGAGATCAGAAAGACTGATTTTGATGTAGCAATACTTGGATGTGGTGCATATGGACTTCCGATTGCTGCACGTATTAAAGAGATGGGCAAGACTGCCATTCACCTAGGAGGCGCTACTCAGCTTATGTTTGGTATAAAAGGCAAGAGGTGGAATGATGATCCTCTTATAAGCAGTTTATATAATGATGCATGGGTAAGTCCTTCTGAGATAGAGAAGCCACAGCATGCTGATGGTGTAGAGAATGGATGTTATTGGTGATAATATGATTAAAAAAGTATATAGGATTCTGGATGCTCATCAGAAGTCCAGAATGTTTATCTTGCTGGTATTAATACTTGGAGGAGCATTGTTTGAAACTTTGGGAGTTTCTGCTATTCTGCCACTTGTATCAGCGGTAACTGATCCCACAATAATAGAGACTGATAAGAAATATAAATATGTATATGATCTTTTGGGACTTAGCAGCTATAAGAGTTTTATATTGTTTATGGCTCTAGGTCTTGTTGCTGTATATGTAGTCAAGAATGTGTACCTTATCCTTCTTAATATAGCTCAGAATCATTTTGTTACTAATAACCAGAGAAGGTTATCTGTACGTCTTATGAAGTGCTATATGAGGCAGAACTATCTGTTCCATGTAGAGCATAATATTGCTGAGCTTCAAAGAAATGTCGAGACAGATGTTAATTCATTTATTATTGTGATCACCAATATCCTGCAACTTGCTACTGAGACTCTTGTATGTATTATGTTGACAGTGTTTTTGATGGTGACAGATTTTTATACAACTTTCTTGCTCGTATTACTCATGGCTGCATTCTTATTACTTTTCGTAAAGGTATTTAGAAGGAGACTGCGTGTATTGGGAGAAGAGACAAGGATTTACTCTCAGGATAAGACAAAATATTTTCTGGAGTCATTTGGTGGCATTAAAGAGATTAAAGCTTCCAGTAAGGAATCTTACTTTATAGATAAGTATGATGGAGCTCACAAGGATTTTGCAAGAGCAGCACAGGGACAAATGTTATATACCTATATTCCAAAGCCTCTAATGGAATCATTATGTATAAGTGGTCTTCTGCTATTCATGGCTATCAGAATTGTAATGGGAGCAGATGTAGACAAGTTTATTCCTGTTATGTCAGTTTTTGCTATTGCTGCTATAAGAATGCTGCCATCATTTAATCGTATAAGCGGGTATCTTGGCGCTTTGATGTTTAATAAAGCTTCGCTTGATGCTGTCTATAAAGATCTTAATGAGATGAAAGAGCTTGATAAAAACATTAACATAACAGGCTCTGAAAAAGAAGTTGAAACAGGCGATGTTCTTGTAAGAAATCTCTCCTTCTATTATCCGGCCAAGCCCGAAAAGAAGATATTGAATAATGTAAATCTGGATATTCCATATAATAAGGCAGTAGCATTTATAGGACCTTCAGGCGCTGGTAAGACAACTCTTGCTGATATAATCATGGGAATATTAAAACCTGTTAGTGGCACTGTATCTGTTAATGATGTTGATGTGATTGATAATACATCTGCGTGGCACAAACATATTGGATATATACCGCAATCAATTTTTTTGACAGATGATACTATAAGAGCTAATGTCGCTTTTGGTATACCTGAAGATCAGATAGATGATGAGATGGTGTGGAGAGCACTTGAAGAAGCACAGATAGCGGATTTTGTTAGAAGCCAGGAAGATGGGATCAACAGTAATATCGGCGATAGAGGTGTTAAGATATCAGGTGGTCAGAGACAGAGATTAGGAATTGCCAGGGCTTTATATTCTAATCCTGAATATATTATATTAGACGAAGCCACTTCTGCACTTGATAATGATACAGAAAAAGCTGTTATGGATGCTATATATAACTTATCAGGCAAGAAAACCATGATAATAATCGCGCACAGGCTCTCAACTATTAGTAAATGCGATGTGATTTATGAAGTTAATAATGGCAATGTTACTCAGACAAATTATGAGGATGTGATAAAAAAATCATGATTACATGTATCACTTATGGAGATAAAAAATATCAGTCTGCCGGTAGATTAAACTTAGAAACAGCTAAGATGCATGGAGCAGATAAAACCATTTTATATGGTCCGCATGATCTTCCTTTAAGCTTTAAATTGCAAAATTGGAGAGTTTATTATGCCAGATCCGGTAAACACTTGTATTGGAGAGGTGCAGGTTTTTGGATATGGAAGTCTTATATTATTAAGAAAACGCTACAACAGTTAAATGAAGGCGATATACTCATTTATTCTGATGCTGCTTCAGTTTATGTAAATGATATTGGTGGATTGTTGAAGACTTTTTATGAAGAAAACTTGAATATGATGGTATTTACTCTACTTCACCTTGAAAAAGAGTATACCAAGAGAGATGCATTTGTTTTACTTGACGCAGATAGTTCCGAATATACTGATACAAGACAGAGAATCGGAACATATATAGTGATGCAAAAAAATGATGAAACTATAAAGATAGTGGATGAGTGGCATAAAGCTTGTAGGGATTATAGAATTATTACTGATAGCAAGAATAGAATGGGTAAAGATAATTATCCTGACTATATTACTCATAGGCATGATCAATCAATCTTGAGTATAGTGGCTAAGAAAAATGGAATAATGGAATATAGAGATCCATCGCAGTACGGCAATAATTCTTCTCAGTGGCCGGATGATATTATAACAAGAAGCACATATCCTCAGATATGGTATTCTACTAGAAATCCCAAGATTGACACGCTACAAAAGTTTAATGACATGGTTCCTGATCCGAGTAAGGTTGAATGAATATGAAAAAGATTAGCATTGCTTTTGAGGATTTTTTTAAAGGGTTTGATCCATATAATAATGTCATATATAGATTATTAAAAGATAAATATGATGTTGAAGTAATAGATATTTCTGACAAAGAACAGAGAAGTAAAGTACAGTATCTGTTCTTTTCTGTGTTTGGGAATAATTATCTTGAATATGACTGTATCAGAATTTTTATAAGCGGTGAGAACCTTTGCCCTAACTTTAATCTATGTGATTATGCTATTGGCTTTGAATATATGGATTTTGAGGATCGATATATTAGGTTCCCGATTTACTTATGGGATATGTACCAAGCTGATTACAATAGGTTATTAGATAATAAAGATAATATCGGAGAATCACCTGAGAAGAGAAAATTTTGCGGTATAGTTGTTTCGAATAATCTGTTTTCGGATCCTATGAGGGAAGACTTTTTTAATGAATTGTCTAAGTATAAAAGAGTTGATTCAGGTGGCAGAGCTTTCAATAATATAGGCAAACCGAACGGAGTTGAGGACAAGAATCAGTTCTTATGTAACTATAAATTTAGTATAGCCTTTGAGAACTCATCATATTCAGGATATTGTACTGAGAAGCTTATGCAGGCGTTTTCATCAGGAACAGTTCCTATCTACTGGGGAGATCCAAGAGCTATAGAGGTATTTAACAAAGGGGCTTATATAGATTGTACGGGTCTGAGTATTTCAGAAGCAATTGAAAAGGTTAAGGCTATTGATAATGATGATGAAGCCTATTTGAGAATGCTTAGTTGTGAACCGCTTGTTGATCGTAAGCATAGAGAAAAGATGGAAGAAGCGCTGCTATCATGGCTTGAGAATATATTTGATCAAGACGTTGCTAAGGCTAAAAGAGTTCCAAAATATGGAAAGATGGCCATTTATGAACAAAATTATTATAAAAAGGTTAAGATGGAAAAAATGATTAAGAAGCCCAAGGCAATATACGCGATAATTAAAAAAATATTTATTAGAAATTCTTGAGCTGATATGAATTTGTGCGTTTATTATCTCTCATGGGAAGTGTGGTTTGGAACGTGAATATTGTTTTTTTAAAACTCTACATAACCGAAGAACTAAATAACAAATTTTATAATTCTCAGGAGATAGGCCTTGCTAAGGCTCTTTTGGAAGTTCATCCTGAACATAGAGTTGATATTATCATGCTTTCAAGAAGTGTTACAAGCGTTGAGAGGACTGAGATATCGGACAGGTTAGCTATTAAGGTCATTCCGGCTAGAGGTATCGGTCATCACGGTATGATCGATCTGTCAATTTTGAAAGAGACGGGTGCTGACCTGGTGCATCTTCTGGCTGACAATATGCTGTATGCTCCGAATGTTATAAGATATTGTAATAGTCATGGTATCAAGTGTCATCTATATATTGGGACATTATTTACTGATAGTAAGAGCTGGTATAAGAGGGCTATTAGTAGACTCTTGATGATCAGGAATATTAATGCGTATAAGAAAGTTCCCGTGTATACCAAGACTCCTAAGATTATGGACACGTGTAAGCAGTATGGCATAGATGCTAAGTTTGCTCCTGTGGGCATGAGTCTTGAAGATACTGTTTTATCTGTTAAGAGCTTGCAACAAGTTAGGGATCAGTATGGTCTTCCACTTGATAAGAAGTTATTATTGTTTGTAGGAAGATTTGAAGATTATAAGCATCCTTTTGATGCAGTTGAACTTTTGAAATTGATGGATGATTCTTATCATCTTGTTATGGTTGGACGTGGTAGATTACAATCAGAGATTGAAGATAGATTGGATTCCTATGATCTTAAGTCAAGAGCTACAATACTTCAGGATGTTCCTAATAAAGCGATGAGAGATATCTTCTTATCAGCTGATTATTATATTAATTTCAATCCTGATGAGATATATGGTATGGCAATATTGGAAGCTATGTGTCATGAGTGTCCTGTTTTTGCCATTACAGCCCCTGGACCGGATTATCTGCTAGATGATGGGGAGAACGGTTTTATCTGTAATTCTGTCATGGATATGGCAGATAAGATCGAAGGATTATCTTATGATTATGACAGATATAGATCTGTACAAGAGAATGCAAGGAATAAGGTACTGAGCTCTTTTATCTGGAATAGTACAGTTCAGTGCTTTGAGGACTTTTAATGTACAATAAGACTGATAATGATATGGAATTAAACACCATAGATATATTTGGTATTAGATATGCAATAGCTTCTATGACAGGAGCTGTTGTATGTGTTAAGGACAGTTTAGAGTCACTTAAGGGTAGATATATATGTTTTTCTAATGTTCATACTACCGTTATGGCAAGAGAACATAGCAGCTTTAGGGATATCCTGAATGGAGCGGCATATGTATTTGCTGATGGTAATCCGATTGCCACATACCAGAAGAGAAGAGGATTTCTGTATGCAGAGCGCGTAGCCGGTCCTGACTTTATGAGTGAGATGTTTGGCATAAAAGGGATAAGTCATTATTTCTATGGTTCCTCAGAGAGAACACTTCAAAAGCTTAAGTCCAATCTAGAGAGGGAGTATCCCGGAATTGTTATAAAGGGATTATACTCTCCTCCATACAGAGAGCTGACACAAGCTGAAGATATCGCTGATGTAGACAGGATCAATGCTGCTGGAGCTGATATTGTATGGATAGGTCTTGGAGCTCCCAAGCAGGAGAAGTGGATGCACGCACATCAAGGCAAGATCAATGGAGTCATGATGGGAGTTGGAGCAGGCTTTGACTTTCATGCCAGTACTATAAAGAGAGCACCTAAATGGATACAGAAGATTGGTTTCGAGTGGCTTTATAGAATATTTCAAGATCCCAAGAGACTTGTTAAGAGGTATATGATAACCAATTCTAAGTACATATATTATCTTATCAAGGATAGATTGATATGAGTGGACATATATAAGACGAGGAATAAGATGAAAATAGTTGTTATGCTGACTTGTCATAATAGAAAAGCTAAGACCATTAATTGTATTAATGGTCTTTCTTTAAATGAGGCAGAAACCAGCTTTATTGTAGTTGATGATGGTAGTAATGATGGAACAGTAGAAGCTCTTGAGAGTATGAGAGATGTTACTGTTATAAGAGGAAGTGGCAATCTGTTCTATTCAGGTGGTATGCGTAAAGCAATGGAGTATGCCAGAGCTAATACTGAAGCTGATTTTTATGTTCTTGCTAATGATGATGTTATTTTTGAAGAAGGTATTCTTGATAAGTTATCAGTACTGGACAGAAGTAAGGTTTATGTAGGAGCTATGAGAGATCAAAAAGGTAATTGTTCCTATGGCGGGATAAAGTATTATAGTGGTATTCACTATAATACCGTTACTCCTGATAGTTCTGACAGAAGTTGCGATACCTTTAATGCTAATTTTGTAGTAGTTCCGTCTGATATATACAGATCAGTCCCTATTATGGATGAACATTATATTCACAGTCTTGGAGACTTTGATTATGGCTTGTCGATCAGAAAGGCCGGTTATCAGATAGAGGTGCTGGAGCAATATGCAGGAATATGTGACAATAACTCTGCTTTAGGCACTTGGAATGATAAGACATTGTCGGTGAGAGACAGGATCAGATTGAAGGAATCGGTTAAGGGGGCTCCATTTAAGCCTTGGTTTTATTTCCTCAAGAAGAACTTTGGGCTTGGCTATGCACTTATTTACTCTATTACACCTTATATTAAGATACTGCTGGGCAGGTAGACATGGACAATTCAAAAAGTATAAAGATACAAATAATCCGCGGTCTTGCTATTATGGCGGTTGTAGGGATTCATAGTCATATATCCTATTATGGAGGTATATGGATCAGGCCTTTCTTGAACTTTGCAGTCGGAACTTTCCTGTTTCTGTCAGGATATCTTACGAGTAAGGATATAACTAGTCCGTTCGATTTCTGCAAGAAGAGGATCCTAAGGGTTTTGATCCCGTATACTTTCTGGTCTGTTATCTATACTATGATCTATAACTCATGGGGGAGTTTTTGGAAGAATTATCTGATAGGTAATGCTTGTGATATATATTATTATATTATAGTTTATATTCAGATAGTATTAATAACTCCCATTCTGATAAGGCTTATAAATAGCAGATTTTGGGCCCTTGGTTTTGCTCCTAACGTGATATATTTAATTGTCAAATATGTCATTGCTATGCGTGGTGCTGATATACCTGGTATATTTAATATTAACTTCTTCTATTCCTGGACCGCTTTTTATTACTTGGGATTATGTCATGCAAGAAGGCGCATAGATATCAGGAAGATACCGCTTGCTATATATATATTTGCGTGGATCATACTTTCTGGTATTCAGGTTTTGGAAGGGCATTTGTGGCTGGGGGATTTTGGAATCCTTCCACTTAATTATTCTCTGGCAGTATCACAGCAGAAGATAAGTGCTGTATTAACTACTCTGATCTTCGATTGTATGATAGTTTATTTTATAGAATGTAAGAAGAGTATTCCGTTTATGGGAGGATTGAAGCATATAGCGGGCGACATATTTGCTAAGATTGGAGATGCTTCTTTTGGAATATATCTAATACATGTTATGCTGCTGATGGTACTTAACAGCTATTTATACAATAGAGTACTTAACGTATTCCCTATAAATATGTTCATCACAACGCTTCTGTGCAGTGTATTAGTATTGGGCATAGGAAGGATTTTAAAAGCGGTACTTGGCGATATTGTAGGAATACGGATTATTAGGTGGCTTGGATTTTAGGGGGATGGAGTTTGGGTTCAATTTATAATTCATTTATATCAAGGATTCAGTATAACAACGGTCCGGTGGTATATTATAGGAGAAGCTGATGGGATATATTGTACCATTCAGTTTCAATATAGAGAATGAAAGAATTTATGATGTTCAGAGATTGATAGTAAGTCCTCATCCATGAGTACCTGATATCAAAAATCCTCGCATTGCTGCAGGGATTTGGATACATATATATGCACATTGAAAATTTAAGACTTTTTAAATCTGCTTGGGCATTTGTCTTGGACATTTTTTGACCAGGGAAGAAGGGCATCTAGGTACTTAGTATCTTTATCATCCTGATGTTTTGGAATCTCTGATAGTAAGAGGTTGAAGTATTCGTAGGTGTTTATGGCATTAGCTTTAGTTGTTTCAGCAATGCTGAATATTATGGCACTTGCTTTTGCTCCGTTATCAGATTCCATTAGCACAAAATTCTTTCTGGCGATGGTGAAGGGGCGTATAGCCTGTTTTGCGTATTATGCGAATATTCGGATAAGCTGCTGAGAGAAGCTGTAAGGCTTTTGTTACTGGACGCAAAGAACTGGCTATTTTCAAACGCTGTTGATGGTGCAGAGGCAAGTGCTCTTACCTATTCCATTGTTGAGACAGCTAAAGCTAATGGTGTTGATGTTTTCTACTATCTGAAATATCTTCTCATGAAATGTCCAACATCTCTAACTAGCGATGAAGATCTTGAGAAGCTTTGCCCATGGAATCCTGAATGCAAAGAAGCTCTGGACGAACTCCATCGTCAACATCAGAATGCAATCTTCGATGCAATGTAATCTTTATCATATGTGAATTGTCAAGGTGCTCCAGTCTCCTACGAGGCTGGGGTATATTTTATGGGCAAAAGCCCTTGTACCTAATATTTTTTTTGCGGTGGATGTGTTACCCACCGGAAAATTTAGCGCTTACTAAGTAACGATATGCCAGACGCGATTTCGCCGATGTAATGAAAGCTATCTTTTATGTTCTCAATTCTATTAGTTTACAAATGCGAGAATTTCTTATTTTCTATTTATAATATTTTTGTCGAAGATACTATAGGCAAAAAATTTCAGGATGTAAAGATTCAAATGCAATCCCGCAATAGTGTATGCGGGATTAACTATAGTTGATATTTATAAGCCTCCCTTGACACACTATCATATGATGCGTATACTATCAATTGATAGTAATATTTTTTTAGGAGGTGAGTAATATTTTTCTTAGTATACAATCGAAAAAGTTAGAAGTTATTGCTTTCTTAGAAGAATTACAAGAGCTTCTGGGAAAAGAAGACTTTGATATAGACAGAGATCTTACATTGATTAAAAAGAAAAAGCCTGAAGATGAAGAGCACTCTACTCCATATACGCTGTTAACTTTAGATTATGATGCTGAGGATGTAGTAGACAGACTGAAAGAATTGACTGTTGCTGAGTATTCTGAGACAAAGATTGATAAAGATGATTTGGATCCGCCATTATTATTTGTTTTTGGAAAAGATATTAATGGAAAGCTTGTTTATGTGAAGCTCAAGATAAAGGGAAAACAGAAAAAACGCGTGTTATGCGTGTCATTCCATTTTGCAAAGGAACCTATGAAATTCCCGTATGCATAAATGGAAATGAAAGGAGAAAAAAATGGATACCAGTAAACTGATAAGAAAAGTTCATATGGAATGCCCATTATGCGATAAGATGCATGAGGTTGAAGAAAGAAAACGCACTTCAACAATTACTATTAAGGGAGATAAGGTAACATATGAAGAAAGGTTCTATTACTGTGTAAATGCGGATGAAGATGAGAATGAATTTGAGACGGGCTCTATGACAAATGAAAATCTTCTTAATGCGCGGAACGCATATAGAGTAAAGCATGGGCTGCTTACTTCCAATGAGATTATAGCTATAAGAGATAGTTATGGATTGTCGCAAGTTGATTTGGCAAAATTGCTTGGGTGGGGAGAAGCTACTATTTCTAGATATGAAAGTAAGGCAATTCAAGATGAAGCATATGATACTATGTTGCGACTGATTAAGGATAATCCATTGCAAGCATTGGATTTTTTAAAGAAAAATGCCGATAAATTTCCGGGGCTTAAGAGGATGGAAATAAGAGCCAAAATTGTCGAGAAGCTGGATTCATATGGGAAGGAGTATCTTACGAGACAGGCCATTGAGGGAGAATATGCAAATTTTGGGGAACCGTCCGATTCAAATGGAAATACTTTATTGAATATAGATAAAGTTGAAGAAGTGGTTTCGTATTTTGCGGAAACAGTGTCAAATCTTTTTAAAGTTAAATTGATGATAATGCTTTGGTACGCAGATGCGTTATCTTTTAAAACAAATGGAACTGCAATTACAGGATTGGTATACCGGCATAACGAAATGGGGGCACTTCCAATTGGACACTATAGTCTTATGAACCTTGAGAAATTAAATGTTCAAGAGGAAGTGAGCATAAACTATGACTCTATGCTTCATGTATATCCTACAAAGGGGATGAATTATGATGGCTTGAGTGATGATGAAAAATATGTTTTGGATTTAGTGGTGAAAAAGTTTAAGAATTATAAGGCTCAGGATATAGTCGATTATATGCATAAAGAAAAAGCCTATCGTGATACAAAACCTGGGGAAATAATACCATTTTCATTGGCGAAAGAAATAAGAGGTTTTTAAATTGTGAATGAGTAGCGGTATTAAGTTTTTATTACATAATAAGCGATTTATGTAAATGGAGGTACATTTTTGTGTCTGAAAGAGCGTATAGTAAGGAGCTTAAAAGAATTGTGACTGCTTCAGAGGCTGTGACATTATCTGCAGAAGGTAAACTTAAGAATTCAAGAGCCTTCAACTGTTGCGATAAGAAATGTGGCATAGATTTGACTTGCACGAATTGGGGGAATAAGGATGGTATACGTAAATATTTTGTTCCATCATGTAATGATGAATTACATGTAATAGGGTGTGATGAGGTAAGCCAAAGGGAAAATGTGGAACAGATTGGTCGGGAAATAAAAGAGATAGTCAATGAAATAGAAAAGAATGGGATAATCACAATGCTCACATCGCCTGACCGGAATACTAAGGAAAATGGAGATTCAGAAGATAAAGTAGAGACGCCAAAAGGCGTAAATGGCTATGCTTATAAGGATAATGGTCAAGAAAAAGGGAAAAAGTCCGAAAGTAGAAGGGCGGCAAGAGTAGAAGCGTTTGTTGAACTTTACCATAGGAAAGATGTAGATCAGAAGAAGCGGATAATTCGAATTAATGGGAATATGTATTCTTTAGAAGAACTGTTTATTTCTAGTAGTGATGAGCCTGTCGATGATAAAATGGGGATATATTTTGGGCAAGCGGTGATTAATTCTTCTTTTAAGCCGGGAATGCTGGAAATCCAGTTTGAAAATAGCAAGTTACCTGTAATATACACAAATGTTAACTGCTTAAAGAAAATTAGAAATGGTAGTAGGGCAAAGAAGAAAATTGATACCAACGACAGGATAACTGTGTATTTTAGAGGCAGTTTTAAAGGAAAGAAAATAATCCCTTTTAATGATAAAAACTATAAAGACTTGTGCTTTGGTGAATGAGTTATGCCTAGGTGAAGAAGAGTATTTAAAAATTGTTTTTGAAGATTTTTTCGTAGATCGACTTGGCGTTGAAGAATGTAAGAAAAAGATTAGAGCAGTCTATGATTATATTAGTTCGCCGGCATACTTTAATTATATTGAGCCAGTTTATGACTATATTTTATATAAAGTTAGAAGCAATTCCAGATGGCTGTGCAGAGCGTTTTCCGTTTGAAGATATCGAAGAATTGAAGCGAGAGTATTTATAGCGATTTTCTTCAGAGCGTAGATATGTAGAAGTAGGATGCGAGTTTAATATTTTAAGTTATGTCTTTATAGAATAAATACTAAGATCGGAACTATATAATATGAACGAACCCCAGTACCTATCCAGAATCGCAACACTTGAAAACGAGATTGATTACTTACATAGCTTACTTGACGCTGCCGGTATCTCCTATAAACATGAAGCTCAAAACGTAGAAGACCTCTCTCCTGACAAGAACATCTTATTTGATTCAGATCAAGGCGCCAGGATAAAACCCTTAGAAATCACAAAACAGCGTATCAAGTTCTATCGCAATCTCTTTAACGGTCGAAGCGATGTATACAGTCTTCGCTCT